>JACKZZ010006101.1_pt1 | contig 24695 bp, 11 predicted proteins | sample 8027871 | NCBI WGS metagenome assembly JACKZZ01 (sample SAMN15724774, study PRJNA655200) | protist metagenome | isolation source: fluorescence activated cell sorting (FACS) single amplified genomes of... | place: USA: West Boothbay Harbor, Gulf of Maine | collected 2000-07-19 | reverse complement strand
CTTCTGATGTGCTGTACTAACCATTTCACGTGTGCTGCAGTAACCGGGTTCGATGGGCCGTGCCGAGGGTCCTTGGTGTTACCCGCCCAGGGATGCTCCCGCTTACACAACGCTGGAACTATCAAGGATACTCTGCACTCCCGGGTCACATATCCTGTGTCCCTGAATTGCTAACTTATCAAGGATACTCTGCTTCCCCCAAATTGAGTAGCCAATTTGTCTTTTTGCGGATTTTGCTTTCTGCTCTTTATATGCGATCCCCCCAGGTCGGAGTACTGCTGTGTAGCAGAAACGGCCAGTTTCGTTTCTGCTAAGAGCTCCAGATGTTATTCTTTTCGTCAAAAATGCGTTGTTTTGACACAATTTTCACTGATCGGTGGTTTTTTCGACTTTTTCGCTTGACACCCTTCTGCTATATGATCTCCCAATTTCCTTTCCCCCCAGATTCAAGACTTTCGGAGGTGATATAGCAGAAAAAAACAGGGCAACTGCGATTTCAATGTTTCGTAGTATTATGTTGTTAATAGTAGTGAACGTGTCTCAGTATTTCATGTTGTCGTCCTACGCGATTGCCTCTTTTCCGAGTGGTTGAATTGAATAGAATTATGGGTCGTTAGAATGGATCAGATATCCTCTGAACCATTTTTTTTTTAACATCCAACGTATTCTTTGATCGAAGTACTGGAGCATATTTTATAGGCAGTGAATCGAAGTATACAGCAGAGACGAAAGTGGAAAGTCGAAGACATTCCGCGGGGCATTTTATACGAAAATTAAAAATTTTATGAAATTATTGTATACTACGCACGCATTACATGGGAGATGCATTGGATGCAATTACCGGTATAATAGAGACATAAAGAGCGCAGCGAGCGCTATAGATATCTAGAGACCAAGAGCACATGAAGAGCGAGAATGAGACTCCAATGTTGCATAAATATCTGAAAAGCAACGGTGGAGCATATTTACGATGTAGTAGTTCCATAAAAAAAAGGACAAACTCGGGCAAGAGAGTTGATTCTCCGTGTTCGGCGAGAGGTCTGGGTGCGGCAGCGAGCAGGAGTGAGCCACATAGGGACGCGATTCACGACGGGATGGTGCACAGCTTGGTTGGCAGTCTACGATTCTTGGTAACGGAGATGAATGTGATCGTGTCTCTAAAATTGTTAAAAAATATTCAGGTGACGAAAGAGACCGCTGAGTTGTGCGAATCCCTCGAGCGGGACCTTTTCGATTCGCAGCGAGAACTGGAATCTCTCCGCCAAGCGAACGATGAGTTGCGGAGCGAGAACAATCGGTTGCTATTGCTGCGAACGAATGAGGATTCGACAGAGCGAGAACAGGAGTTTGGTCTTGCTGCGAGCGATTTCGATTCGATTGTGATCAACAACGCAGAGGACAACGATAAAAACGGAGCACAACAAGAACATTGTGCGGAGAATGTGGACGAATCCGATGAGCATCATCTCAAATCGTCTGCGGAGGAGCATCATCTCAAGTCGTGTGCTGATGAGGACCAAGTGCGCGAAGTGCACATTCGTTTGAAAGATTTGGTCACTCCTGTGACAATGCATCAGCCGGAGAGTAGTAGCAACATTCTTCTGGCGAAGAAGAACTCGACTGGCGCGACTTCTGGCGAGAAAGATTTTTTGGACTATGATTGTGGCGGCGAAACTGGTGTACCGCCGTGGAAGGTGGAACCAGCGCCGGTGGAAGCAGTTGTCGTGTCGTCGTCGGCGCCGGCCCCAGCCGCCTTAATTAATATAGCTGCTGCTCCCGGGCCGACGACGCGGCGCATCTCCGATTTTCGAAAATCGCTCGGCAGCACATTCTCCGATATTGTCGGCGCGTCAGAAACACCGGACATGCTCATGGACGAGTTGCAGGGAATTTTGCTGCCTTCTTCGAACATGCAGGTGGAAATGGTGTTGCGGCATCGGGCGAGGCAGAAATTGGAGCGGTTGCAGAGTATCAAGGAAGGAGAAGAAGGAAGTTGCGAGCAGGGCATCATGATCAAAGGTGACATGATGGAGGAAAAGCACAAGAACAGCAGTACTAGTGAGCAGGAAGACCTCTTGAACGAGATGGTGGAAGTTGAACGCCGCAAACTGTACGAGGAATTGCGGACACTCTACGCTGGGAATCATCAGATTCATGCGCAAGAGGATGAGAACAAGAATGCGCAAGACGAGGATCAGACTCATCATGATCTGGCGCAGCAAGGCAAGCACAACAAAAAGAATAACTCTGACCACCAAAAAATTTTAACGACCGAACAAGGCAGTGGTCGCAAAATAGTAATGAATCAGCCTCAGGAGACAAGTACTAGTGCGGAGAGTGGCAAAATTCGGGCTCTGGAGGAAAAGGTCTCCCTTCTCTTCGACGAAATTCTGTTTTTGCAGAGGCGGTACGAACAACAGCGGAGAGGCGCGTCCTTGGGTGCCGCGTCAACTGTGACAATCATTCCACAGGAACAACACCGGAGCAATCATCATTACAACAGTGGCGGAGTCGTGTGCTCTTCTGAGGGCAATCGTCCCTCGTCTGAGGGGTTCTTCCGCGAGGGGGTGATAGGCGAAAGCGTAACCGCAACAAACACAATGATGATGCCCCATGATGATCGTCTTCGTGATGATGATAATACCATGGCAGAGGACAATCAGCGCGGCAGTGACACGAATAATTATCAGCGCGGGAGCACAGGAGTTACAGAGAGTGATGCGATGATGCGCACCGAGGAAGAAGAGGCGGACAAAGACATCATGCTGAGTAGTTCTGGGGAGGAGGTGGAAGATGCGTTTCCTCTCAGCAAAAATTTTCGTCTCAAAATGACACCAGAAAAGGAGAAGCCAGGGACAGGAGTGTTGTTATCAGGAGAAAATACAACTACTATGACTCAGGAGAAGCCAGGCAAAGGAAATGGTACTTCTATGGATCGTCGGGGTCAGCCGCTTGGGAATAATCTCAACAATAACAGGAGTAACACCTTGAACAATAGAAGCAACACTCAGCATCAGCTTGGTATGGACGGTATGTTCAGTGCCGGAATTATGGGAGAAGGCCTGAGAGGCAACAGTGCAAGGAACTTCAATCATCATCAGCAGGACGCTGTGACTTTTAATATTTTCACACCGCCTGGTGCGTCTCCGAACAATAATTCTGGGAACCAACAACAGGCAAGCGGTCATCAGCGGCAGCATTCTGCTCACCATGTCGTCCCGCGCGACTCGCTTGGGACCATCGACGAAGGAGTGATTGACGAAACCAACAACTCCAATGCCACGACTGGGGCAAACAACCATGCTCCTGACCGTGGTTGCGAACCGGTCGTCACCTGCGACCCGGTCGCCACGGTCCCCATGACCAACAACAATAAAAATAGTATCAACAATAATACCAAGAAAAAGAATACAAATATGAACAAGAATAATACCAACGAGGAGAATCATTCTTGCAACAAGAACCCTGCTAGCAACGTGATCTTCTACTCGCCCGAAGACATCTTCAAAGCGGGTTCGTGCCGTCTGCAGGACGTGATCTGGGAGCATCGGCCATCCTTGCCAGATGCAGAAGGACAAGAAGGTCGGAGAGAACAACACGACACCCTCGTGGTCGGAGAAAACATCGACCTCAGAAACGTGATCAAAAGTCCGCAGATGATGCGAGGGGAAGGAGGAGCTGCGCGCACCAACCCAGCTGGAGTACTACAACTACTAGTAGAGCAGGAGGTTCCGATGCCGCCGAAGGAGCTGCTGCAGCAATCGACCGCTGCGCGCAGGGCGAGTGTGGAGAGAAAGCTGAACGAGGATCTGTTCATGTCGGGCCAGGTCGACTATCACCAGGTTCCAATTCTGCCGAGAAGCGCGGCGGGGAGTCCGCTCGAGCCTGCGTCGGGCTCCTCCAGGGCCGGCAGGCTCGTTGCGGACGCGAAATCGAAATTTGCTTACGCGATGAATTCGGCGGTAATCGTGAGTCCGCGGCAGGCGGGAGGAAGTGGCGCTCCGAGTCCGGTCGACACGGCGCCCCCGTTGCGGCAGTACACGAACGGAGGAACCAGAAGATTCATTCTCCCCCGAGATCTAAAAGACAATGAACACACCTACCAGAAGGATTTCGTGAATCAAGTGCTGAAGGACAACGATAAAATCCTGAACGCAGCTATCACGCACGCAGTCTACGATAGCACGAATAGTGGAAGAAATACAACGGGGAAGACTCAGATTCCTGTTATTAACAATATAGGTGCCGTTGTTTCGGGAGCGCCAGGCGTCCTCCATCCAGGAGAAGGCCCTGCCCATCGTCCGTTGTTCAGTTCGCAAGGAAACGACGTGTTGCGTGATGTGAAGAGTCGCGTCTCCGATGTTCCTCGCAAGAAGGAGCGGAGTAACTCCGGGGACGATCTTGTGTTGGACAACGTACCGGCGTTGAATAGGGTTGCCGATCGCGATGCCACTGAAGTGTTTCCAGATCCTGATCCAGTTTCGCTTCCAGATCCAGTTTCGCTTCCCGATCCCGTGCTCAGGGACCTGCAGACTTCGACCCAAGACGATTTCCGGGAACAAGTGCTCGCCCGCTACCTCAACAAAAGTAGTGGTTCTGGCCCCAGTTCCACCTTGCTGAACAAAAACAATGTTAATAATTCGGGCAGTGGTACCAGCAACAATAGCAGTGGTACCAACAACGGCCGTGAAAATCATGATGGCAAGAGAGTACTACTAGCACACCGCAATCAGGAGTCTCCCGACAAAGAATGTACTACGGCAGGAGCCGCTCCCAAATGCACGACGCCCAACGGGCATTACAGCTTCGGGATGAAACCGCCTGCATTGAACAAGTGTTCCTCGGGGAGCAACAGAGACCGCAAGAACAGCAGTGCTAATAACACGCCTGCGTCTTCGTCGTCGCAGCAGCAACAGCAGCGGCCTGCGCTGACGGGTAACATCGTCGCCGGTTTCAATGGGAATGGCACCGCCCACAGTTCCACGCCGTTGAGCGTCGGCCGCGCAGCAGGCGCCCCACGGGGAACGACAGGAACCCCGCGGGGAATGGAATTTCTGGATCAGATCAACGTCCCTCCATCGTGGATGATTGCTGGAAACAAATTTCCGAAAAGCCAGCCCTTCGGAGTGGTGCCGAGAAGTCATCATCCCAGTCGGACAACGAAAATGCGAGTCAGCTCCGAACCGCGCCAGCCATCATCGCGACGCGAGCAGGAAGACAGTGGTGAACAACTTCTTCAAGAGAGCCATGATGATGCGATCGTGGGCAGCAAGAAGAGCAATACAACTAGTCATCATGCTGAAAACTACCGCAGCAGCAGCAAAGACGATATGCTGAAAACGACCGCGGTAGTGCTGGACAGCCACTTTCGACGCGTGGAGGAGGGCAGTAGTACTTCTGCTGGCACACATCGTGTCCTCTCCTCCGATCTCTACAGTGACGTGCGTGCGCAGTCGGAGGAGCGGACGACACGCGTGCTTGCAGAACTTGCTGGGCTCGGGGGCGGAAGAGCAGCCACGACAAGGATCGGGTCTCCCGCGTTGTTGGGGCTGGCGTCGCCTGCATTGATGAGTACAGGCTTAATAGCAGCAAGGTCGCCTGCATTGTTGGGGGTAGCGTCTCCGATATTCTTGGGGGCAACGTCTCCCACCTCCTTGGCACCTCGAGACCCACCGGAAGAACTGTCCAGGGCCCCGCATTTGCTCGACTTCCACCGTGGTCTCCACGACCTGGAGAATGACGCGGACGACAACTACGGTGGACATCACGGCTCTTTTTACGTGCCGTCGAATAATGTTCTTCAACCGGTTTCTCTCAACAGTAGAACTGTGAATAAAAATAGGGCAAGTGATTTCCCCCGGGCAAGCGACTGGCGCCCCGATCTTCAGCGACGCGATCGCGAGAATCGGGGCAATCAGCAGTACCACTCGATTCCTCACTGCGACTCGAAGCCGCCATTTGTACCGGACTATGATGGCGATCGCGGTCTTCGCCCAGGTGGGTCGCTTGGATACGGTGGTCTGCTTGGATCCGACAAGGAAAACTTTGGATCGTCGCACAACATGCAGAAGTTGCTGACACCGAAAATCATCGTCCCGGCGACAACTTCCTCCAAAATCGTCGTGCCCAATGCCATGAACATCCGCGAACCCGATTCGAAACCCTTTTCACCCTGGTGGGATCGGGACTCGTGAAGGATGTGATTATTACAATTATTTCTGAATTCATTCGAATGATGATGTTGATTTTGATACGACATTACTTCTTGAGATAACTATTAAGTACTCAATGATCCATCGAAATCGAGCGATTGAACACCAGCAGTTTCTGGCTTGGCAGCTGTAGTTAAAAATATGGAACGGACTCTATTAAAGCAGAACCGCGAGTCAACATCTGCTGTATCAATTTTCTACCTGAAAGTATAATTTCTCACTGACACCTATGCGCTGCATGAAGGAGTACGAAGTGTGCTAGTGAGACGATACTACGATGATGTTGGGGTATCATCAGATACTAGCAAAGGAATTGACAGGTTTGCGTTCCTTTGGAAAACGGAACAGTTCGAGACGGCCCAGTTCGAGCGAAATGAATCAATCATGTACAACTATTAAGACTCATCAAATATTATCTTCTTCTCATCGGATTGAATTGACGATCGAATGAATTTGCCAACAAAAAGACGGAACCCGAAGCATGTCAACACGCTTGTCACGGGGAGCAAGGGTGTTGTCATCAGCGCCATGGTTCCTGCTATTGCTCCTCGTCCTTTTGGGTCACCATGACCATGTCTTGGGCCAGGAGCATGGTGATCAGGGTCAGGGATCAGCAGAGCCATGCGCTTTTCAAGGGGTCTGGGACGATCAGATTAATCGTCACAAGGTCCCGTGGAAGGTGCGTGCGCGGGAGCCCATCTTCTTCTCCAACTCTTCGTCCTGCGAGTATATTGGCGAAACGTTCTACGCGGAGTCGGTGCAATATTATCCTGCACAACGGCTCGGAGAAGTGGAGTGGCAAGCAGTAATCAAGCCGCCAATCGGTCCGTCCGAAGATGTAGAGCAGCAGCGTTACATTTGTCACGAGAAGTTGGTCACAGAGGAACTTGATGGACTGGGGGGAGTGGCGGAGTACGATTTTAATTTGCTTGAATTATTCACCACTCACGGCCAGCAGGATTTCAAAGATATTTTTTCTTTGCCTCCCCTTCATCTTTTTCGCACGCGATAGGACGGGACGACCCCGTAAGACCCCGCCACAACATAACAATAATTTCTGATTATATCATTGCCACCACAGGTATGAGTGTCTCGCTTCATTGCAGGCCGTGGATTCGTACCCCGGTTTTATCGAATCTCTGCTCTTCAACGAGAAATTCGTCGCCAACAAGGAGTTGGCCGGAATTTCTGCCAATGTCGCAGTAATCAAGTGGATCTTCTACGCCTACATCGCCCTGACGCTCCTTGGCTTCTTCGTCGCGGGCCGCATTTGTCAGAATTTGTTCGGCGACCCCGGTGGAACAAGCGCGGCCACCGGTCATCATGATCTCCAGGACAAGATTCCGGCCAACTCCCCGATTCTGTGGCCGCAATTCAGCAAGTTGCTGTCGAACATGGGCAAGAGCTTCATGGGGATGTTCCTGGCATCTGCCACGCTCATGGCCGTCACTTCGCTCTACGTGATGCGGCGCGAGATTTCGGATTTCTGCCGCACCGCCATGCTTGCGCACCCCATGGTGGTCGTTCTGTGTCACGTCTCGGTGTGCATCTCCGACCTGCGCAAGTCGCTCATCTACTTCCGCGTGCTGGCGCAGAATCGCCACCTCGTCTTCGTCGGCAATCTGCGGATGAAGGAGGGCAACCAGGAACCGCTCGATAATTCGCCGGGGAAGGGAAATAATAGTGCTGCCAGTGCCATCGAGAATGCGCGCGCCATGATTCGCGAGGAGTACGAAAAGGAGGTGCAGTATATGTTTACCACGAAGCCGGTGGTATGGACTCTGATCATCTCCTCCACCCTCCTCTTCATGGGTTCCGGGTTCTACACGCTGTACCTCGAGTCGGGGTCGGCTGGATGCGATGTCAGGAGTGGATCTGGTAGCGACGTGGAGTGTTTCTGGCAGCGGGTCGCGGAAACGCTGATCAAGCTGCTGGCGCTGGCCTTGCCGGCGGGGACAGCGCTGTTCATGTTTTACACCGCGCAGATGTTCGAATTCAACCTCGTGCCGCTGCACGCGTTCTACAGCTCGTCAGACAAAAACAATTTTCGGCTGTGTGTGAAGAAGGGCCACGAGCGGCAAGCGAAGGAGTGGCGAAAACGGCTGGCGGACAGCGGCGAAGTCCCGGAATTGCAGTTCTCGTATTTCGTGCACGAAAGCGTCGTGTCGCAGCCGGATGTGCGGAAAATAACGCTGGAATCGGTGCTGACGAAAGTGGAGGGGGCGAGGGAGTATTTACAGGACATTTTCGCAACATCATTGATTTCCAAAATCCCCTCCCTCGAACACTACTATATCGTCCGCTACCCACTACTACCTTTGCAGGTATCACCCTGGTCCGGACGCGTTGCTGGATCATCATGCGGACAAGGCCGCTGAGGAAATGCTGAAAAAGTCGGTGGACGACATGCCGAAGGACGTGCGATGGGTGCATTGGTTGACGGGAAAAACACTTGGAAAGGATAGCGCCACTCTAAAGCAGGCGGTTGGCGCCTGGACAAAAATTCGGACACGGTGGCGTCTCTCCTTTCTCGCGGATAAGTTGATGTGGAAATTCCGCCTCTCCTACAGCGACAACGTTACTATGGACGTCCGACTTGTGATTTTCGCGATCTGTACCACGGTGGCAATGAGCTTGATTTTCCTCTTCTTCATGCTCCTGCAAAGCAGACTCATGACGCCGTATCTGCAACAGGTCAGTCCTCAATAAATGAATACGATTGTAGTACTTATACATTTTATGCGGTGCGAGCGAGTACCTGATTTATCAGATCGCAAAGGTCGGAGGTTCGAAACGGATGGGTCTTCTTTGGCAAAACGGACATGGCATACTTATAGTGAATCGGTTGCCGGGCACATATAGTGAATACAGGTAACAATTGAGGACGGCACGATATATCCGCAGTTTTCGTCCGACATCTTCGAGTACAACATTTTCGTTGACGAGAACATCAAGGGATCGGAGCTGTCCGTCCTCGTCGACAAGGACTACACGTCGCACGTGGTGTTTTCCATCGCAATTCAGGCCGAAACCCCCACGCCGTTCACGGATCAGCTGCAGAATTTTAAGGTCAGTCAGCAGGCCGAGAGCAGCACATTCATCACGTTCCGTCGGGGAGGTGATGAGGGGTCGGCAGTAGATTCAGATGCTGCTGATAGCGGCGTTGGGTCCGACGGGGGAGATGGGTTCTCCTCAGATGATGGGTCCTTGGGTTTAATGCAAGTAGGCCAGAGCATTGCTAGCCTGGCTAGCAGCCAAGAAAAGCATGATCTCTCCTCCTCGGTTAGCGTTACGATGGGCGAGAGGAGAGGTTCTTCGCACGACCATACAAGAAGCAAGAAGAGTGGGCACAAGAAGAACAGCAATAGTAATACTGCTGTTTCCCTGTTGTCTCTGCCGCCGCATTTGCGGAAGCGTTTCACCGAGAAACAATCACAATTCCACGTGTACAAGAACCAGAAGCGGGAGCCGGTCGTGTTTTACGTGAAGGCGGTCGGCGCGAACAAGGAGTTGTTCTACAAATTTACCGTGATCAAGACCGTCCCCCGGAGTAGCGAGCTGTCTTACACGTATCTGCTGGCACCGAAGAAGTCGATAGCGGGAGGAGCTCCGCATAGTAATTCCAAGCAGCAGACTGAACAAGAACAGGCGCAGCCCGTGACGATCCACAAGAAGGTTACGCACGAAGGATCGGCGGATGCGGGGCACGATAATAGTAGTCAGCTCTCCGCAGGCACCGTGACCTTCTACGTCCCGAAAGACGCGATTGACCTGGTGGTGGAGTTCCAGCAGGACATCGCATGTTTCGGCAGCATCGGCGAGCGCGGTTCCTCGTTCGAGTCCTTCAGCGGGAAGTCGCGGATTCACATTTGTTTCCCCGAAGGCAGCGCGACGGGCGACGCCGACGATCCGATCTGCAAGCTTGACGAGCTGAAACTCGAGGAAGGCGGCGTCGATTCTGTGGACTCGGAGGATGGTGTGGAGTCTGCAGAAACATACGCAATTGGGAGTTCGGCTTCTGGCAGCGGTAGTAGTAGTTCTAGCAGTTCCAATTCTGACAGCGGTAGTAGTACTTCTAGCAGTGGCGACGGCCTTCTTGAGGGTCGGGTGGAGTTTGTAGACACCGCCTTCACGAAATCGAGTCCAATCATGTCGTCCGGAGCGTCGTACTACAGTGCGCACGAGCAGCAGTCCGCGGCGAAGAGGAGGCGGGAGTACTATCTTCTGCACGAGAACGAGAAAGCCGCGGGCGACGAGGAGAGATTGCGGTTACTGGCGGAGGAGAAGCTGGAGGAGACAATGATGCCATCATTGCGGCCACGACTGGAGGAAGGGTTTTTTCCGAAGAAGTTTATCCGGCCGCCGCGGTCGCGCCAGTTTCTGCACAAGCTCACGCGCATCACGACGTTCGAGGACTTCGATGTGGATGAGTGGACGGAGCTGGTTCGGGAGTTCAAGCCCGCCCAGATGCACACGCGGAACGACGCCGACGAGATCAACCACCTGGACCTGATGGAGGACGTGCTGGTATCCAGGCAGGAAAATCCGTTCCTGAAGAAGGTTCGCGCGTTTGCGCGCGAAAGAAAAGAGGCGGAGCGAGAGAGAGGATTTATGCTGCACCACCGTGATGATGAGAAACTGGGAGTGGGGCGCCGCAAGAAGAGTGTCGCTCGCACGGCAACTGCCACAGGTGGCAACAAGAAGAATCTCCAATTCTCAGCCGCAGGTGCTGGCCGCCACACGAAGTCGGAAGCGCAAGAGGACAACGCGAACGAGGACAACAAGAATCCTTACCGCCTCCCAAAAATTCCTTCTTCGAGCAGGAGTACCAACCTCGTGGGGTCTGCCTCGTCTGCGCGTGTGTTCAACACTAACACGACGAATACGACGGATTTGGACATCATGATCGACGACCAGGCAGAGGGTGGTCTGATCGACGGAACGACGCCAATCACGGGCGGGAATATTACTATTAGCAATAATACCAAGCACCGTATGGAGCCCAAGCAGCGTATGGATCCCAAGCACCGTATGGAGCCCAAGTCCCCGAAGTTGCCTTTGCAGATCGTCCGTTTGGCTGACGCGAACGTGATTTCGCTTCCGATTTCTTTGTCGAGCGGCCGTCGCGGTGCACCACAGTTCCATATGAACGTGTTCCGCGTCTCGAACTCGTTGATTAATCTCAAACTCTCCTCTTTCCGCCGCGAATCGCAGTCTTGGCAGCCGATCGAGTCGCAGCCCGCGTTCCGCCCGCTCGCCAAGGACTACACCATTTTCGTGGACCGAGACACGCTGGACGACCAGGACAATTTCCTGCGGATCGAGCCGCAGGGAGAGCCCACCTTCAATTTCGTGCGGGTCGAGATCGCGGGCGAGAGCGGCCCTTCCGCGGGTGCGGGCATGAGCGTGGTCCCGTTTTGCAGGCCGGCGGACGGATCGATGGACAGTATGGGGTCCGAGGCCGACCTGGATCATGTTCCGGCCAGTATGGGGTCCGCCGCCGACCTGGATTGCGGCGCCTCCGCCGAGGACCTGGAAGCCGTGGAAAGCAACAAGAACAAACCGAACAAGAATGCGCATCATCTGCATCCGATGGTGATCAAATTCGGGGACCTGGACGTGTTTCTGAATCACTTTTTCGTGAAGTACAAGTACGCGGAGGCTGTCAAGCCGTTTGACATTCGCCTCACGGTGCTCAACAAGGAGAGAAGAGGGGAAGCGGACGGAGATGAGGATCGGGTCGAAAACGTCTATGTCTTGCACGTTTTGCCGAGCGTACCGATGGCGCTCAAGCTGCACGTTCCGCTCTCTCTGTCGCCGCAGGCAACGCAGCAGGCCGCGGCGACGCAGCAGCAGGCCTCGGCAGCGCAGCAGGCCGCGGCGACGCAGCAGGAGGTATCATCTTCATCTGCAGGAGCTCCTGCCGTGTCGCTCGCCGCCCAAGCCCAAGCTCCAGTCTTGCCGCCTCTCGAGATGCCGATTCTGCCGGCGTTCTCGGAGCACGTCACGCAGTATCACGCCATCTTGCCGGGGAATTACGACTACGACGGCCAGACCCTGCAGGTGAAGCTGCGGCACACGAACTCGTTCTGGTTCGACGGGGGTGGTGCAGACGAGGATCATGATCAGATGGGGGTTGAGGGTGGCGTCGAAAAAATCGACATCCCTTTCGAGCGGTGCATCGGCGACCGGCCGCTCGCCTCCTTCTCGGAGGACGAGCTGGCGGTGGTGCTGGGCGCGCGCGCGCCCGTGACCGACGAAGAGCACGAGGCGCTGGATGATGTGGCGCAGCAGGAGCATGTGGGAGAAGTCGTCGAGGAGGTGGTGCGCAGCAACGTCACGGAGCTGGGCAACAGCCACCTGCGCAAGGGCGACACGCCCGAGGCGGCGGCCAGGATCGCCGATTCGCAGGCAGAACAGGAGCTAGTAGCAGGCTCGTCTGGTTCGAATGATGTAGGCTCTCGTGGGATACCACGAGCACGAGCGAGTAGCGAGCGTGACGACCTTGTTGTGCACGCGCCGATGGAGACGGGCGTGGCGACGGACGGAATGATCGACGATGGCGCGCCGGGCGATGGCGCAGCAGCAAAGATTGGCAGCAATGCAGTCGATACGAACGCGGAAAACGCAGATCCGGAGAAGGGCAACGCGGCGACATACGTGACTGGGCGCGACGGGAAGAGACATCTGGTTCTTCTCAACAGGCGCGCAGACCACGGCACGCACTCCTCTGGTGGCGGCACGCACTCTGCCTCTTCACGCGGGCGGTTGAATTCGGAGCTGCGCAACGGCATGCAGTCTCTGTGGGACAAGCGGCGGTTTGTGTCGGGGAAGGGCAAGCAATTTCACGTGACTTACGGAGACGAGCAGATTTTCGGGAAAATGAACGAGGAAGAGAGCGGAAATGCTGGCGTGGAAGAGGTTGTTGGAAACAAGATAGTTAATGGCCGCGTCGTAGTACACGGAGGAAATTTTGACGGGGTTTCAACATCGCGGTCTGCTGCTGTGGCCTCGCAGAGCATCTTTGGCGGTCTGCAGGAGGGCGTGGGCAAGAACGTCGCAGGCAGCAACGCCGCGGGGAGCAGCCTCAATAAGAAAACCGTGCGCCGGAAACGGCTTTCGCACAACAAAGGCAAGCGTTTCAAACGGATCGCGCCGCACACTCTGCTGCTGCAGGAGGAGCGACGGGAAGAGGACGACCGTGAGGACGCAGAGGACTCCTACTATCCCATCGACTTCGATGAGTACATGGTCGCTTCCTACGCAAATTACATGTACGGCGCGGAGCTAAAACCGAAGGTCAACCGGCCAAAGAAGCGAAACACAATTGTGACGCCGAACTACCATTCGCCGAGCTATAATTCGATTCGTCGTGGGCAAGAAGAACGTTTGGAGGAGCACGGTCGACGAGACCTCGTGTCTGTCGATATCACTGAAGACGGACTGGTCTTGAGCAACGATGGCCGAGCCCGGACTCGTGGAGCGAAAGCGAACAACCAGTCATCTATAATATCTGGGCGCAAATCGCTATCCCGAGCGCAGCTCACGCAGAAGGCCGAGGAGTTGGTCAAGATTTGTCCGGCGAAATTGACGGTATACGAAAAGAAGCCGGGCTTTCCGCGCACCTACGAAATCCACTTCATGGAGGTCGACGATAGCGGGGCAGTGAAGAGCTCGAAACCCGACCCCGCGGGACTATCGATGACTCCGCAGATCGCGCAACTAATTGAAACATATTCGGCGGAAGCGGACCGGGTCTTGCAGGAACAGAGCAGAAAAACGCGGGAGAAGGGGATGCGATTGATTGCCGACGACGGCTTTGTCAAAGGAAAGTTTGGGGACGATCATGCCACTAGTAGCAGCAGCCATAAAAATGCTGCTCTCGAGAGAAATACGGAGACCAAGAATAAGACGGCAATTGCTGCCGCGCCGGCCATTGCTGCCGCGCCGGCCATTGCTGCCGCAGTAGTACAGCGTAAAAACTCTGATACACCAGTGCCAAAAACGGTCGTCATTTCGGCCTTGATGTACTTTGGCCCGCACCGAGACATGGAGATTCTCGACGGGTTCCAATTCGGTCAAAACGTGACGGAGTCTTACATCGAAGCCCCCGAAGATCTTGACACGCTGTCGCCAGGGACCGTGGTGCAAGCCCAAGCGAGCAGCGGCGGCGCATCTGCACAGAACCCCAGCGACGAGGCCTACGTGTTGACGTTGGTGCTGAACAAAGTGAGTTCCTTGAAGGCGACTTTCGTGGTAGGCCGTGCACTCGAAGCCAGACAGGGTGCTCTCGTCGAAGCCAGACAGGCAAGATCCGATAATATTAATATTAACGAGTCAATGGTCGAGCGTCCTGTGACTGGAGTGAACAGTTTGAACGCGTTTCAGGTAAATCTGCTCGGAGACGGGGCCCTGTGTCACTCCATTTGCGAATGTCAAGGGTATTTCGTTCCGGGACGCGTCTTCAAGAGCCGGTATTGCGAGAAGTGCGCGCGGTTGTTTGAAATGGGCGGCGTGGAAGCGGCGGTTGTTTCTTTCGGAAATGGGCGGTTGTTTGGGGCACGACCGGGTGCGGTGGCACTGGCCAACCACCGCGCCAATGCGGCGTCCTCCTACCGCGCCAGTGCGGCGGCTTCCTCGTTTCTCCAGTTGCAAGAATCGGGGTCGTCACCTGCCGCCGACACCTCCTTCGCAGACCTGAATCTGGTCGACGACATTGTCAGCATGCTGGACGAGAAGCGGGATGGGAAGACGGACGACGCTGTTCTTCCGAAGCATGATCCTGCGGCGTCGTTTGTGGACGACATTCTTTCGGAAATGGGCGGCGTGGAAGCGGCGAAAAAGGTGTCGTTATTGCAAGGAGATCGAAAGTTTCGCGTGGGACGGCACGATCGCGTGCTACACAGGCGAAATGTGACGGCCTCGGGAGTGATTCCACCTGAGGCTGTCGCAGCTGAAGATAGATATACTAGAGCCGCAGCGTCGCCGGCAGCTGGTAGTCCCGCAGCGGCTCCGGCAGCTGGTAGTCCCGCCGCGGCTCCAGCAGCTGGTAGTTCTGCAGCGGCTCCAGCAGCTGGTAGTCCTGCCGCGGCGGCGCCTCGAACAGTACACGGATCAGCAACAGCTCATGATGGCCGCAATAATGCCACTAACAATGCCAATGTGGGCAAGCTTGATTCTGATCACCCAATGGCGCCACCTGAGCTAATACCACAGCAACATTCGGAGCATCCTTCCTTGCCAAAATGCAGGCTGCGCGTGCAAGATGAGGGGGGCCGCGCAGTGCTCGAGGTCAACATCGGTCGTTCGACTTTGAACGCGTTGGAGCAGGCTGCGCACATGGAAGAAGAGGAGGATGACATGGTATTCCACGAGGCACGATGAGGTTCGTCGTGGGCAGCGATGAGGTGTCTCGACAGGAGCTGAGATGGCATCGTCCGTTCGCAGGCAGGAGAAGTCAAAGAAACATCAGAAATCAAATCCTGGGGACGAAATTAAAAAGAAAACCGCAGATATGATGAAAATTCTATACTAGTCAAGCTTGTTGACTTCTCTCTCAAGGGTCAGCCAATCGGAAATCGGTTGATGTAAATTGGATTTATCTTCGTGTAAACATGGAAATAAACTGAAGAAGACAGTGAAACAAGATGTGAAGCCAAACAGAGACCACGACCCTCCGGCATCTGAGATAGATGCGATAGACATTCCGAGAATGATTTTTGTGACGATATATAGGAGGGGCGTCCGGGGAATCCAGAACAACACATAGTGACGAGGATAATTTTGACTCGATTCGTAATTTTTTAGAAAAGATACGTGCGTTTGGTGGAGATTTATGCAGAGAGTGTTGGATATTAAAAGGCAACGAAATGATTTGGTCGCGGGTGTCGTACAGTTTCATTTGCGAGTTCTGTGCACTAGTTATCTAGCGTACATGCGCGTACTAGCGCAGATTGTCGCATCACAAAGATTCTTAGAGAAGAACTCGATGAGGCATCATAGACATGTGAGAAAAATACCCATGACAGAAGCCGACTATACGAAACATGCGCCGGAAAGGGAGGGTGCTTTGAAGATCATCTGGAACATTTTTGAAGGTATTTTTTTTTGTTCGATTTGGACGAAGCGATAATGCGCGTGTCGCATAAGTTTCATTTTCAGCGCGTTGCATGTCGTCATATTTTGTCTGGATGATATCCTTTTCAGCGTTCACCTCGTGCGGTTTTTCGGTTCGCGCGGTTGTCTTTTGAAGATGTAAAAACGTCTCCAAGTTCGAGATTCACGAAATAAACTCCAGAGTACAGTACATCAGGAATCGGATCAAAATCATTTCGCACAGAAAGTATTTATCGTGTTGTTGATATCAGCAATTGTTGTTGGTGTTGCAGAAAGGTCTCCGGCGTGATTGTGCAGGCCCATGTCAGGCATTATTCATTAGATTAGCGCAACAACATAATTTCGCACGTACGCGTACCCATTATCCAATCGCCTCGACGAATCACACGATCCATCCATCATAATGCCGCGGCTCGTGTTATCAGATTTGGTGCACGTCTTCGGGAGAAACCGTTTCGTGGGGGTGCCTGAAGATTGCGGCAGGAGTCCGAGGGGGAGTGATTGTGGCGAGGGTGTCGCCGTGGCACCGCAGGAGTCTGATGATCGTGACCACGTCACCTTGGAGCAGCAGGTGGAGGCTTTGGGGCTGGAGATCAGGGGCGACAAAGCTCGTCTCAAGGAGGAGAATCCGAAGATCACGAATGCGGAAATCAACCAGATCCTGGGGCCCAAGATCGAGAGAATGAAGCATTTGAAGACGATGCTCAGCGACGATTCGAAGTTTTCGCAGGCGACCTTCGAGAGGGCCAAGGCGCAGGAGCAAAAACTGCTCGAGGAGCGGAAGCGCGCGGAGGTGGCAGCCAGCAAACAGAGACGAGACGCAAAGCTGGCACAACTGCGAAATGCGAAGGAGGGCGTGCCAAAGGTCCAGCGCAAGATCTTCCACATGTTTTCCTATACCGGAAACGGCCCGGACTTTCGATATTTCGATCCGGTGTCGGAAAACGACAAGTTCGGCCTCAACGGAGAGGTCTTTTTTGGTGCCACCACAGATCAGCCGTGTTCCAGTGATGCTGCGTCATCGTCCTCCGCCAGTGCCAGTGCTCCATCAGGATCGGCGCCCGGCCCCACGGCTTCGTTGTCGTTCGATCTGTCGTCGCCGCTGTTCTTCACGCAGAAGTGGGACGGGTCGACGATGCAGGCGACGAACTCCGCAGTGTTCCGGCGCATCGACCGAAAGGGTAGCGACCGGGTGAAGGGCGGCGACCGGGTGAAGGGCAGTGACCGCACCAAGAGCAGGTCCTCCAAGCAAGAATCTGACGATGGTCGTGATCATGATCCCGCATCAGCCGAGGACGAGTTTGCACGCTCGCGTTACGACCTCGTCTTGCTGGCGTGGTGGGACGAAAGCGGGGGGGCTTGGACAGGGGTCCGCGACGCTGACCAGACGCAAACTGTGTACGCGGAGTGCGTGGAAGGGTGGCTGGATCGCTTCCGCGCCATCCCTGCTGGGATGTGTGTCTATTTCGAGGCTGTGCACTCGGGCATCAACGCGCGGTACAAACACCTGGGCGCAGTACAAAGACATGGGGCAGCACAAGGTGGGGCAGGACAACAACCATTCGAGCCGGGCATCCGGGTGTTTGACGTGGGCGTGCTCTCGTCGTTGAGCATGGAGAGGATCAGCGCGATTTGCCGCGACCACCACTCCGAGGAGTGCAGTGCGGAGGAGTTGATCGCGAGCCTTGGGAGAGGTGAGCGGCAAGAACAAGGGGCGGATGGCCTTGTCCTTGTCGAGTCATCTCCGGAAACGGGTTTCCCTTCCTACAAGTTTCTCCCGAACTGCGATTCGATTGCTCGCATCTGCGCACATTTTGGGTTGCCGTATGTGGGGTTCAATCATCGAGTGAAGCGCCTCGACCCGCCGTGGACCGCGGTTCAGGCGTACGAGGTGTTGAGAGAAATCGCGACGGACGATGGGAAGCATCGTGACGATCAAAGCTTCGTAGACGCGCCGCTTGAGGGGCTGGTGATGCGTCAGGACGGCGGACAAGTGGCAAAGGCGCGTGTGGAATGCATTCGTGAATGATGATGCCACGGGAAGCGATGGATATTAATAAATAAGTGCTTCATTAATGAGCAGTGCGATCGTAATATTCAATTATGTCTTGATTGAAAGTAAACCCTAGCTATACGGCGGAGCAATTGTGAATTCCAGCGTCTTGTGTTCCGTGATTTCTCCAGCAGATATCAGGTTTCGTCACAAGGAAGTAGGAACTCGTCAGCACATTTGTGTCCTGTGTCGTGCTGTTTGAAGAAATGTGAGAGGGTTTCGAGAGATCCTCAGAGAGAGTGAGTGTGTCCATCCTCCCGGCATCATGTTTCCCACTCATTCACGGTCGTTGCGGTACGGGGCATGGTGTATACTTAATATTCTTGTTGTATGAAACACATTTTTCCCTCTTCTTGCAGTCGTTCGTCCGAATGTAATTCGGATGAATGACAACGTTCTTAGCGAAGAGAGTTTGATATTCAGAGGAGCAAATGTAAAGATCCAAGATCACGGTAACGTATAACAAGGGGTGCAGGTGTGCATCTCTGGGAGGTCTTTGTGTTGTGTCAGAGACAGAATTAATAGAGAAAATCGGCGACGGTGACCGCCGCACCAGTAATTCAGCAGAAGAAGTAGTCTCGTTATAATAGATATCCCAAAACAAGTCAGATTTCTACACATTCTGATAAGCAAGCATGAGGGCTCTTCATCGTCTGTTTTTCGTATTTGCAATGTGCCTTTCGGTGAACGCGGCGGTCATGCGAAACGAAAGTCCACGCCCTCATCCCATTTCAGCGCAAATTTCGGCGACAGCAAATGCGGATGGGACTATTCATGTCGAACAACACGCCGACACAGACGATTCTGATAACACTCATCATGAGAACAGCAAGATGTTTCGTCGGGAGAATTCGGAGAGTTCTACTGATACACGCGTAGTAGTGTTGCCTTCTTCCGTCGCGCGCGGGACCGCTTCCTCGTTTCTTGACGTGGAGTCGGGCGGCGGGAGAACGAATACACCTTGCGACAGCATCTATCAGAGCGAAGGTGTTTGCGTCGCGGGTTGCTGGTTAGCAACACAGTATAGTGGTTGCCAGACATGCGCACGCGGACAGTGGCGCCCCGGAAACATTACTAGCAACGACATTGGGACGCAATGCTATGATAGTTGCACACAATACGTATCGTACGACCATTCACAGTGTTTGCCAGAGTGCCCAATGGGAGAAAAGGCAGAAAGTGCGCCGTCCCCTGCTGCGGGACAGTGTACACCCTGCACCAAATATACTGCAGAGGGTGTCCCCGGCCACTGCGCTCAAGACTGTCCAAGCTTGCTGTACAAACCGGCGCCTGGCTCTGGAACCCGCTGTCTCAGGTTTTGTCCAGCAGGGGAGTACATAGAGACAGCGCACGTAATGGACAGGGGGGGTGAATGCGCGAGGTGTCAATCTGGGACATTCACGAATGAGCGAGGTACAGCGTTCCAATTCTTGAAGAATTTATATATGCTCCGAAAATTAGCGGGGGGGGGGGTGAGAAACTCCTCCCCTCTCCTGTGAAATGGATGGGAGCTGCGCAAAAACCGCACCGGAAAGCGCCGCTCCCACCCACCTATCTCGCCATTTCGGCGCGAAAATTGCGGCGAAAAACGGCGCGACCACCGACCTATTTACAGCGTTTTGAACGCGGAAAATCGTCCTCGACGCGGCACATACCGCGCTGCAGGCGCAAAATTTCTCTCCCCACACGCGCAAAACTCCGCGCTCCACCCGCAGAACAACACCGCGCCGCTCGCGCAAAATTCCGCGTTGCACGCGCAGGATTCCACGCGTCATGCGCGCAAAATTTCGTGCTTCGCGTGCCAAACCTCGCGCCTCGCGCGGAAAATTTCGCAATGCACACGCAAAATTCCACGCGTCATACGCGCAAAATTTCACGCTTCGCGCGCGAAACCTCGAGCCTCGCGCGGAAAAATTCGCACTGCTCACGCAAAAGTTCACGCGCCACACGCGGAAAATTTCACGCTTCGCGTGCAGAACCTCGCGCCTCGCGCGCAAAATTCCGCACGGCACACGCAAAAATCCACGCGCCATACAGGCAAAATTTCACGCTTCGCGCGTGCAACCTCGCGCCTCGCGCGCAAAATTCCCTGGTGCACACGCAGCGCAAAACTTCACGCGTCATGCACGGAAAATTTCACGCCTCGCGTGCACAAGCTCGCGCCTCGCGCGCAGAATACCGGGGGCGGGGCTCTAGAGAGAATGCCCATTGGAGGAGCGATCTTCAAGGACAAAACGCAAGCAAGCAGCACAAGCCTAATCAAATCACGATGACAGGGGCCGCCGGTTGTAGGGGAACAGTTGGTTTCTCATCATTCTATCTCAGTAATTCAGCTCAGTGTCACTGCTATCTCGATTCTCAATCAATCCTCCCCCTTGCCAGTCCCAACTCGTACCTATCTGAGAGTCGAAAACCGAAAAGCACGTCAGACTTGATGTGAGTCGTGTGGCGATAGCGATGTTTCCAAAAGAGATCGATCCCGCTATTGGATCTATGTAAATAAGGTTCAATTTAAAATTCTGTTGCCCTTGCTCGAAAAGCGTGAAAATCATTCTGGCATGATTGCGCGAATGACTAGGCATCGCATGGCTACCAAACACAGTGATGGTATTGCCACATATTCCCCAGGTGTTTGATCGCAGAGGGCCGACGGTGTTGGGCTCAAAAGGATCTGGAAAAAAAAAATCGCCTGGCGGCGAAAGCCCTGCCGGTGCATTGTCAATGTCACGGAAGGTACGAACATGGAGTGGGCGGTGGGATGTGGTGCCAGTGGAGGAATGTCCTGGTGTAGGGGTGTCGGTTGAGAGGTCCCGGTGGAGGAGGGGTGCCGGTGGCGGAGGTGCACATGTCTATTTTTTCATGAATAGCTGGTGGAGGATGCATCATATGCATCATCCAACGCGAACTCTCTCTTGCACCATTCCATGCGAACTAAGATATGGAGGCAGTTCGTCGCGAATTATCGCTCATCTATCGTTGCACATCAGGTGCAGTATTCCAACTGTCTACCCATTGCGACGTGTGTATGGAGAGGTGTTGTTGTTGGGGGGGTCCCGTTGGGGAGTACAGTTGGGGAGAACGGGTGTGCACTGTGAGTGGTCTGTTGGGGAGGTCATCACGGGTGGTCCCGATGTGGGGGAGGTCATGGTCATGATGGGGTGGTTTTTCCGGATTACAGGAGGACGCATGGGTTTTCTAGCGAGCGAGGGTCTTGGGATTGCACAGGGGGATGCCGAGAGTAGCACGCGTGCCGGACTGTGAATTTTGAAAGTCTTTATGAAAATTCATTCCGCTTTTTGAATTTGCGATGGGTGGTGGGTCCAAGTGACCAGATGCAGGACATTTGCGACGGGGACGACGAAAAATCCAAGGAGGCGTCTAAAAATCAAACGAGGAAGCAAACAATCAAACAACCAAAACGAAGAATCAAAAAATCAAAAAACCAAACGAAAAATCAAACGAGGAATCAAAAATTAAATACGAGAAACCGTTGGTCTCGCATTACGTCTCCATCCTCAACCGGGTCGTTCCGCCCTCGCTCTTCTTCCGGGAGCAGCTTCCCCCGACCAGGTGCACCACGCGCTGGACCACCCACTGTGGCAACGTGACCCTCGACACCACGACAGTCGAGACACAGGGCGAGGCGGAAGCGCTCGAAGAACGAGCCAACTACGCTGTCTGCACGGATGGCAGCGTGAGCGACTCACAGGACTACTGCGATCCCGCCTGCCGCAGCGCGTCCGCCTACACCCTCCGCTCCAAAAGAAGACGAGCGGGTTTGTGGAGGGGGTGACGGCGCACGGCCCGTGCAGCCACAGCACCGCGGTGGAGACCAGTGCATGCAAAGAAGCGTGCCTTCGCGCCACGGAGATGGTCTGGAGTGAGCTGCGAGCTGGAGCGATCGCAGCCGGGGTCGACAGTGCAACGGATTGCCCAAACGGATCACCACTCCCCACTGTCCTCATTCTGACCGACAGCCGGGCGCTCATGGACTCCCTCGAGCAAATAGTCTGCCTCTCAGCCCTCAACATACTCGCGTCCATTGCCCGGGTCACCGTGCGGCACGTTCGCGCCCACGCCGACATCGCGGGCAACGAATACGTGGATCTCCTTGCCAAGGGGGGGCTCTCGCTCGCCAACCCCCCTGCCCCCTACGCCATCAGCTGCAAAGCAGTCAAGGGCGTCATCGAGGAGTGGCACAGCCGCCACCGACTAGGATGGCTGAGGGAAAGAGCTACGGTCTCGCGGCGCACGGAACAGTGCCTGCTTGCCGCAGATGGACAGGGGCGCAACCACGTGCTGAAGGGCGACAGGGATCGGCAGAAGGCCAGAATCACCTGCCAATGCGAGGCCGGCTACTGTCCGCTCTTATTCGAAGGGAACCTGCGGGGCGAGTTCGCGCCCGGGAAATGCAGGTGGTGTGACCACGTGTGTGAGGGGGAGGATGTCACTCGCACTGCCCATGTGCTTCTTCGATGTCCAGCGTTCGAGCGGGAGCGCGCAACCTGGGCCTCGCAACTCAAATGCCGCCCCGAGAATCTCACTCGCGAAAATGCCTTCTCAAGCATCGATGCGCTCGGGGCCTTTCTCTCCCGGACAGTTCTCCGGCCCTCGGCAGCCGGGGCCCGTCCCGGGAGCGAGGACAGTGACCACGGAGAGCCCAGCGAGGAGCGAGCCGCTGAAGCGCGCGACGGGCCGCAGACACCCCCCCAGGAGGATTCACACTCGGACGCTCCGCCCGAACCCTGCCATTCCGACGACGCCGCCACATACCGCAGTGCAAAGTCAGCAGAATCATCGCACTTCGACTCGGCCGACAGCGAGGGCTCGTGGCAGACGGCGCACTCGGGGGCCACAAGCCATCGCCACAGCCCACACACGGCTCGCCCTGAGTCGTCAGAACGGGGACACCGCCGGCCCCCCGAAAGAGGAAGGAACAGAAGACGCGCAGATAAGAAGAAACGAAGGACGTCCCCGACCCCACCGCAGCACAAGCACCGCTCCTACTCCGAATACTGTGGCGAGTTCAAGCGCGGCCGCTGGGTCGCCGGGGGTGAACCCCGCCAGCGCCGCAGGAAGCAGAGGAGGAAAGGAGACCACAGCGAGGACCGCGGGCGCAACGACAACACCAACGGGGGCGACGAGAACTGCAAGGGTAACGCAGCGGGTGCCAACCACGGCAACGGAGGCCCTGCCCGGGACACGCAACCCGCTCCAGCCGAATCACCACACGCGGCGGCAATCGCGGAGGTCAACTCGGTCCTAGAACAGCTCAGGGCGGCGCCCCCTGCCGAGCGGAAGAGGGTCTTCAAGCAACTCGCACTGCGGTGGCACCCGGGCAAGGGCGGGACGAAGGAGGTGTGCCAGTGCATCCTCGAGCGGCGCAGCGCGTTTCTAAAGGGAGAATTGAGGCGTTCTGCATCTGTGTAGCATGAAAATTTTGGCCTGAACAACACAAAAACGCGGAAAATAGTCTGCGACACTCAACCCCCCCAGTAAGCACAGTGAGTATAAGTACAATCTGGATGACAGCTAAACGACACAGCAAAAGAACAAACTAATTAGATGCAAGCCGAGAAGGACAGCGCAGTGTCGTGAAGCTTGAAGCAGAATTGAACGCATGAATACAGATAGGCAGGAGCGTGAACTATCATACGCAAACCGTAGCCAGTTTGGCTCAAGTTTCCTTTCAGTTTCAATTATGCAAGTCCTTCTCGCGGTTTGGTGCGGGGTCAGCAGCGTTTTTCGTCTCCCCGGTCGCCAAGATTATCATAGGCAAAAAAGGAAGGAAAGGCGAAAGATTATCATACCGCAAGGGCAGTCAGCGCGCTCGCTTCCGCGCCACAACATCATATAGAAAAGCATCCGATCTCCATTTGCAGTTTTTCGCGGAGAAAGAAGAATTTCATGCCAGCAGCAATCATTTTAGACCAAACTCATGCTGCAAATAGTCATCGGCGCCGAGGAGCTCGGGGGGGCAGCCCATCGCAGTCCGTCGTCCTTTCCCAATCCTTCTGTCCCCCCGCGAGCCCGATCCGGGATTATCCACCAGACCAAGAGCTCCTCGACTTTTTCCTCGGCGCGGATTCGGCAGTTCCTCGATTAATTTTTTGTTGTCCAAGTCGGTCTCCCTTCTTCGTGTCGCTCGAGGTCGGAGAATCGCCAACTTATGTTACAAGTGATAGTGTGTGTCCCGGCCCCTGCCGAGCAGTTCCCCACCAGATGTCAACAGTATTGAATCAGGAAGTCCAGGCCTGCATGCTCAGCTTCGGCTGGAAGGTGCATCTCCGGTCAGGCGCTCTACCCCACATGAT
>JACKZZ010020371.1_pt1 | contig 24772 bp, 10 predicted proteins | sample 8027871 | NCBI WGS metagenome assembly JACKZZ01 (sample SAMN15724774, study PRJNA655200) | protist metagenome | isolation source: fluorescence activated cell sorting (FACS) single amplified genomes of... | place: USA: West Boothbay Harbor, Gulf of Maine | collected 2000-07-19 | reverse complement strand
ACTGTACTCAAGCCCTCTACTGAGATAGTGAAGCTTTCATATTGTGAGATATTACGTGATCAGGGCGAGGGGAAAGAAGATTATGAGGATCCAAGTGTTGGAAAGGCAGATGTCTTTATTTCACATGCTTGGAAATATGAATTTCTAGATGTCGTTAGCGCCTTGGAAAATTATTTCAAGGATACTCCTGATATCTTTATCTGGTTTGATTTGTTTTCGAACAATCAACATATAGCTGGAAACCTCCCTTTTGAGTGGTGGACCAACACCTTTATATCTGCGATTAAAGATATTGGACGCACAGTAATGGTTTTAACTCCTTGGGAAAACCCCATCCCTTTCACACGCGCTTGGTGCCTGTTCGAGATCTACAGTACTGTGACTACCGAAAGTACATTTGAAGTTGCTATGGTTGAGTCTGAAAAGGATCGTTTTCTTGCTGAGATATGCACTGATGATAATGCATTTTATAAAATGCTGAGTGATATTGATTTAAATAAAAGTGAAGCTTGGAATCCTGACGATTTAGCTCGTATCAAGGAGGTAGCAGATAAGGAAATCGGGATAGTGGAACTGAATGTTATGGTAAAGGGAAAGATGCGCGAGTGGGTTGGAGAGACGCTGAAGACTCATATAGATAAACATTTCGACCGAATATTCAAAAATGATAAAAAGTTGGGTTTGGGATTGAAGATGGCGTATGCTACTAATTTGCAGCAGACTGGGCACTTCGACAGATCATTCGAGTTGTATCAACAGTGCTTAACTGATTATGTTGCTTTTTATGGTACGACAATACACCCCGATCTTGACAATTTGTATCATTACCTTATCAAGATTTGCGATGCACAGGGCAAGGAAAAGTTAATGCGAGATTATCGTCAGTCGCTAACTTTTTTTAAAACACTCCCGCCACCAGATTTCCCAGCTGAAGTACCTAATGCCATTAAAGGAGTGTATTATAATGTGCTAGGGCCGATAGAAAAGTTTGTCACAATAAAATGGAACGATGAAAAAAACATCGAGTCGGTTATGGTTTGGGTAGGTTATTTTTTAGATCACTTTGGAATGTATGAGCTGGCTTTCATTTCTTACATTGCAGCCTTGGATTATCAAATAGCAGTCCATGGCCCTAACCACGTCATTCTGGCCAAAACATACACCCCAATTGGTGATAAATATACAGCGCTAGGCATGCACGAGCAGGCTTCGGAGTACTATAGAAAGGCATTGGATCTACAAGTAGATTCTCTAGGCCCGGAACATCCTGATAATTGTCATCTCTATGGAATTCTTGGGGAAACGTATAGGGCCCAGAGCAAGTATGAGCTGGCGCTTAAGTATTTCGAAAAAAGCTTCGATATCCAGATAGTATCTTTAGGGCCGAGGCATGATCTTATTCTTGAGTTATACAAAAAAATAACTAGTGTTTACGAAAACCAGGGTGACACCGACCGCGCTGTAGAGTATCTTAAAAAATGCTTAAAAATTCAGAAAGAATGCGATGGCCATGTGACGGAGATAAAAACCTGGATTGCTTATTTACAAGCTCGACAAGATAAGATCCCTTTCTGGAAAATTGCTATTGAGGGTGGTATCTATCTTATTCCACCTATTGTAATTTATTTATTTTGGTATCTCCCATCCGGGACCGCCTGGGCTGATGTATTCCATACTTTTAATTGTATTGCATCTATAAAAATGATAGAGAAATATTCATTTGCGTGTAATGATTCAATTTTCGGGGCTGGAATACTGATAAAATTAGCTCTTGTTGGTTCATTGCTGTTTCCCTCTGTCCTATATTCAGAAGATTGGAATTTTATTCATCGAATATACGGACATCAAATTATTGGAGCTATCCTTCTAATTAAAATAATCATCACGTGGACACTTAAATATGAGGGGTTTTTCAAGATTGGGCAAAACTTAGTTGCACTTTTAATCTGTTATCTTGCGTATCTCTCTCGAACAGATTATTGGGGATGGATTACAGGAATCTTTTTTCGATTTATGGGATGGCTTATTATGGATTTGATTCCGGTCTTATCGGGATTTTCCATGATTTTTAAGTTTTCCAAGATTTTTAAGTTTAGAAGTGGGAAGTATAAGTTTGAAATTGATATTTGGGCCTATAAAATCCTTAAATGTGGTGTTCTGTATTATCATTTCATGTGTTTGTCTTCCGCCCTATCCAGTCTATCTGATATTTACACTCACGGAATACTTGGATCGCTTATTGTCGTATTTGATTTCTGGAATACGTTTAACCTTGTCAAAGGGTATGATGTTTATACCTTTGGGACCGGAAAATACATACAAGTTGAATTGGTTCACTACACTAATTTCTTTCTTCTCTCTTGTTTTTGGTCTGATTGGTTTACTATTATCTATTTAATGGGGGTTATTTTCTATTTAACAGACTTTTGGACAAAATTAGTCGGAAGTCCGTATGCTACTTACTTTATCTTCTCGTCTATGTGGTCCTCTGGAGTAGGATTTTTCACAGGAATGCATTCATGGCTGTGGTCTCGCCCCCTCTCCCTTGTGGACGCTTTCACGGGATTTACGACGAGAGTTTGGGCTGGGATCATTTATTTGTTCTATCGGTTAGTGGTATTAAATGGATGCGATTTCGTTTTAAAACATTGGAGTGACTTTTTGCTTGCTAAATTCATTTTATTTGCTGTGCTATTCTATTCTTATTGTCATCTGTATTCTATCTTGTTATCCGATTATAATTACGGGTTTATTGAGCTGATTTACTGTATCTGTGATACATTCTTTTACGTGGGTAATAATATGATGATTTATAAAGCTCTCGGATCTTGCGCCTTTCTCCAGTTGCACATTCGGAATTTAGAAATGGATTTATTTTGCTTTGTTGTTTACTTATTAGTCGCATACATGTGGGCTTTAATAGTTTGCGTGTGTGGACTTTTCCCTGCTCCATTTCAAGGTTGGAAATAATGTACGAAGTACCAATTATTTTGATTTAAGTAAATATGTATATATACTATCGGGATGCTAATGAAATCTGTCGTTTTAACCCCCACCACCGATAAAATGTGTTCTGCAAAAGCTAAATAATTTTCGTCTCCATGTTGGGAATAAAAAGATGACAGAGCATAGAATGAAAAAGAAGATATCTCCCATAATAATCAACAGCACCAACAACCCATCGGTATCCATCCCTACAGACAAGTTATTAGCAGGTTCGTTCATTAATGTCGCACGAAAAGAGTCACAGTCTTTAGCTTGCCATCCATCTACACATACACCGCCTTCATCAAAGGGAGTACCAGGATTCGTGTATTTTCCCCCCATAATATCAGGTGTGACCCTATTTAAGAGAGCTCGATCAGAGCCTTCTGTAATAACATGCATAATATCAAGCTGGCCGCAGTACATGCAAGTTGATATTGCAGAGCAACTTTCGAAGGTTTCAAATACATTGCAGCCTACTGAAGAAGGATAAAACTCTATCGCTTGTCCGAAGTTTTGCATTTCATTAGTTATATCACCGTCACCAGGAACAGCGAAATTGATCAGCACTGTCCTTGCAGCCAAAGGTTCATTAAATGTCGTGCTTGAGATGATATAGTATGTCTCTGTTTGATTTGGTAATATTGTCAATACACCCAAAGGAACCGAAATATTTGGACCAGCAGTATTATCAGATACAGAAAACATTACGTTCGATGCATTTCCATTCGGGTTAAATAGGTCAATTTTTGTTGAAACAGTAGATACAGGATTGTTAGCAAGATCAGAGACATCAAAGCTTAGTAGTACCGAATCGTTACGCGATAAACCATCATTAACTGTGACGGCGATTACGTCATTACAGCTAAAAATGTTTGTTTCATTTCCTTGGCATATACCACACACATCAAATGCTGCATCACCATGACAGATATTTAAGCAATCTATTTGATTTCTTGCACAGCAAATATATGAATTGTATTGAACTCCATTATCATATTGGTAAGAAAATCCAGACAAGACAACCTCAGCATGGCCGTCACAAACACCTGAGCAATCTAAATCGTCAATTGCACAACAATCCCCCGTCTTATCTGTCTCAAAATAGTCGTAGCACCCACCATCACAGGATTCATATCTATATAGATCTGGTACTGCATTACCAGTCCACGCTGAATCAATATAAGACGAATTTGAGCATGGCAATTGCAGTGATGTAAGATTACCATTGCATATGGAGCAATTACCGACACTAGCAAAAGTAGTATTAGGTGGTCCATAAAAAGAATCGGGATTAAATATGCTTGACTGGTCTTGATTGATACTACATGCATCCAATAATACAAGCCCGGACATATCTTGAACATGTGTGATAGTAATAGGGATCGGATTAATATCCAGTTTCATATAATCCATCGATTGCAATGATATACCATCATATTTGGCAGCTGCCGGTTTCCATAGAATGGTCAGCCCATAAACTTCTGTAGTGGACAAATTTTGAGAGCATAATGTTTTAATAGGAATAAGCAAACTGCAGTTCAAATGAGGAATATCATTCGAAACACTGCAATTGCCAATGGAACTCAAATCGTCATTAAAAGAAATCGCGAAATCAATTTCATCAGCACATGTCATTGTTAAGCCACTCAAAAGAATAGTATAATTGCGACCATCTAGAGAACCTGAGCATGTTTCATTCGTGAGATAAAATGAAGAATCAGTAGCACACCACTCTCTAGAGACTGGGCATGCATTAAACGCCCTACCATCTGATACATTCATTGACGGGGGGTAAATTGCAGGGAAAACAATATCCCACACATCTTTACCTATGTTTATTTGTTCAGTCGTCAGATGAAACGGAAGCTTGCTAGCAGTAGCTGGTGTCCACTTGTCAAAAGGTCTAATAGCGGACATCCATTCGTAGCCATATCCCTCTTCGGCATAAATTGGATCAAAACTGTCGTAATCAATATAAATTTTACCACTTCGAAATAGTCGAATATGAAACGTTGTTTCGGCTGAACTTGCGCTAGTATTATAATATCTTAATTTGGAATACTCAAATTCAACAAAATCAGGATATCCTGCTTGGGGGTCTATCGCAAATGATATTGTAGATTCAAATGATTGGGTTGGGTCAAAGTCCGCCCCTACTCCTGCGATCGCTCCTCGGTAATTCCTATTCATATCATTGCAGAAATTTTGACAATCCAAGATTGCACTGAAATGAAGAACGCCATTAGGATCAGTAAACGTCCTATCATAATCTTCTCCAAAGAAAGGGAACGGAAATGGTAAGTCGACTCGATCATACGGACTATCATCCGAAGATTCTGTAATCGTCAGATTGCGACGATTCGCAAGTTGTCCAAATGATGGAGTAAATGCCGAATTTGAAAAAACTGTGAGATACATCACTGTCGCTGGAGATGCACATACATGATGGTTCATATTCAATAAAGAACACAATAGAACCAACCACATTGAAAATAAAATCATCATTGTATTATCTCGTCTAATCAGAAACAATGGTCTGATTCATACAAAAAAAGAAGATTCTAACGCACACCTTATACACAACTTATTCCAAAATGAATAGATCTCACTAGTTAAATCCAGAGGAAACGCCAGAACACTCGAAACAATGATCACGAAATCGATTTGATTTCTTCTTTTGGTGGCTAGAGATGTTTTGATGGTGTTGAGATGTTGCTCTGTTGGAAAGCTGTTAAAAATAAAAACATTATTCTTGCTCTACCTCGGTCTGTAGGAGCCTATTTGTTGTAAATAGTCTTCGTTCGTTTGTAAAGAGTACAAATCGTTTACTTTTCTTTTTTTTTCCTCCATTGTGTAGGAGTCCTTTGAAAGAAAAATGCCATCTAAACTTGCAGCAATCGTACATATCTCCGATGATGTGAGTGTAAACATAAGCCTTGGTAATGGGAGACAGACCTTTAGGTGGCTAGCTCATGCTGTTCAAGCTCGCTTGTTGAATATGAAGGTATTGCGTGGTGGTTATGAGAAAGAGCATCGTTGCATCACATCATTCAAGAATGTTTCTGGTGAATTGATCAACCCATTTGATATGATAATGGAGCATGTGGCGGTACATTCGGAAACTGTTGATTTATGGGCTCAGTGTGACACCCAAATCGAAATTGATAAAAATGGTGACCCGATCTATCCAGAATGGCTTGCAGCTGCTGTGGTCCTCAGTGAAGAGGGCCGTCGATGGCAGTCTGATATTGCTATGAGTAGAGAGAGAGAGAAGTTAAGTGCTGATCCAACAGCTTCACTCCTTCCTGGGTCTACACTTGTGCAAGTGGGAGGAATTAGCCATTCGAAAGGTGGTGTGGCGTCTGCTTTTAGTATTGATTACCCGCATATCAACTTGGCAGGAATGGCAGTCAATAAAAATGTTCTCAATGATATACTACTTGATAAGATCAAATCCAATTATTCGCATATTTGTAATATATTCATCCATTTCTGTGGTCCTGGTCAATTGGGTAAACCATATGGTATGTCAAAAGCTGAATTCGGCCGTGTCTTACACTATATGGGCTTAGCCAATTATAAAGAAAGCGCTGTTGAAATAGATGAAATTTATTTGAAGAGCCTTAGTAGCAAAATTATCCCTGGTGTTGCACCTCTTATGAGTAGAGCAGAGATGGTGCGAGGGTTATTTCTACAACTTGATGCTCTTACAAGCGGTCAAGGACGGGAAGATGACAAGGATGGTATGTTTCAAGTGTTAGTGGAAAGGGAATTAATAGGAAATATGGAAAAGACATGGGAGAAGATATCTAGTATGTATGTTACCTGTACTGATGATGTGGATATGCAGCGAATAGTTTTGGATAACAAACAAGCAATGCTAAGTACTTACAAGTTATGGGGAGATGTTGAAAATGGAGTTACTTTACAGTCATTGATCGATTTGATTGATAATGCTACAATTCAAGCAATTCCCAGTGAAAAGCAATGTGTAGCTGCCTTTATCGACGCACAACTAGACCCTCACCCAGATAAAGAACTTTCCACACTAGTATTCCGAGAATTCACTGAAGCTGTGGCCAGGTTTGCTGTGGAGGTTATTGATACGGAAGGTCTTACAAAATCAGATAAAGTTCGACTAGCTTTTAATTCGATAGCAGAAGCTCAAAATTCAGCAAACTCCTATCGAAAATAATTATTTATTATTGAAAAATAGAATGTAAATAAAGAAAGAGAAGAGCACAAATTGTGTTGTTTTATATCCAAAAATAATTTCTCCAAGTACTGTAAGTTGTTTATCTTTTTGACGCCTATATGTTGTTTTTTCCCGATTTCCTCCTCATTTGTACTTAGAGTGTAAAACCTAGCCAGTCGTTCGATTTCGTAAACTTTGTTAACTTGAACAGTGAGTTTCAAATTGATTTGTTTGCAGATAGCGGTTGAATTCGGGATAAATATAAGTTCCTTTGACTTTCCAGTGCTTCAATTAGTGTTTTATTAATCTCTATTTTAGTAAAATGGCGTCAATTCAACAGTTGGAGAAACTTTATCAAATTCAGCGTATATTCCATGTGGAGAATTCATTAGAAGCTGCTGTTGCTGGTGAGCGTGTTAGAAATATTATAGCTCGTACCGAACAAACGATGCGACAAAGAGCTTTTCTTCGGGAAGAGAGGCGTCGTCTTCGTATTGCAACTGAGAAATTAGAAGAACGAAAGAATGCATTGTCACTTATTGAGCGTGCAGATTGGTTGCCACCTTCAATAGATGCTGCCCGTGATTCAAGAGTTAGAATTAATGTCGGTGGTTTGATGTTTGAATGTAGCAAGAAGATCTTATGTCGCGATAGATCATCCTTACTTTGCCAAATTTGTGGTGATAATTCTCCAGTTCTTCCAGAGACTGATGGATCCTTTGTATTTGCTCGTGATTGGTGGTTGTTTCGTTTCATCATGGCTTTTCTACGCGACGGTTCTCTTCCTGATGATCGAGGCTTATTGGCCCAATTGTACAAAGAGACCACTTATTGGCATTTGAACGAAATGCAGACTGCTATCGAAGAACAAAAACTGCATTTAAAATCTTCCAAAAAACCTATGCTTATCGGAGAGGCAGAGGCTAAGAAGTGGTGGAGAAATCAACCCAGCTGGTGGCAGGCTGTATCGGAAGCTCAAGGTCAAATTGAGGAAAGTAAGAAAGCAGCTGCTGCTGCAGGTAAAGATTGGTGGACTTCCAGTGAGTACAAAGGTAAGCGTTATACTGCTGCTCCTAAGATAACGGAAAATAAAATTAAACTTATACACCCGGTGCTTACTTATCTTACGAAATATCATAATCTAATAAATATTTTATGTGACTAACTTTTGATTTTGGCTGGGCGGTAACGGTAAAACCCTTTCTTTTGCATCTCCAGGGCTATCATTCTTCTCATCTTCCTTCTCTTCTAAATCTATTACATCCCACTTTTCGACTACCTCCTGTAAGATCAAAGGGTCATCCTCTATAAATTTCATCACATCCGCTTTCGTCGCTGCCTTGTCGTCTGCTTCCAGCCCTGCCCACAGCAAGACCACCCCTTTCGCACTGCCTATATTAAGCACTTCGCTATTCAAGAGTCTCTTAAACTGAGAACAGTACCCCTTGTGGTCAGCGAGCACGGAGTCAACACTACCGTCAAAGTACTTAGGCTTAAACTTGTACATTAAAGCGAAGCATGGCACGTGTACGGCCGGTCCGTCATCAGCACCAGCACCAGCATCGTCAACATCGATAACATTCTCAGTATTCATTTTGAAGTTTTTAACACCTTCTTGGTCATCTGCACTCATTTGCCAATCCTGATCTATATATGACCGCTTACTATTGACCGCATTACTCTTTCTCGCCTCTTCAATAGCCTTCACATCTTCTTCTTCCTCCAATTCCTCATCATCATCGAATAAATCATCCGAAAACCCATCACCATTCACGCTATTTACACGAAGTCTACTAATACTACTGCTACTGCTACTGCTACTACTGCCACCACTACAAATACTACTACTACTACTACTACTACACCTTGACGGCATCATCGATACCTTCATAAGATTATTTCGAACGCGAGGAATGCCTACATTACGAACTCGTGGTACAAATCGAAACGCCCCCCCACATAACGCAAAGAGAAGTAGAACAAGTAAAATCTTTCTCATTTGTGGCATTATACACCACAATCGCCTTGGACGTGCGAGAAAGGAGTATTTTTTGGTGGGTGTCGACTAATACCAACTTGAGTGCTTGGGATCATTTTTTTGGAATATAGCCTCGCTAAAGCCAAGAACGAAATGAAAAGCTATTTTGAGGCCATATTGCATTAAATTGTCCTGAATTATGGAACTGGGAGGGGAAAATAGGGCGCATAAGTCTAAGACGACAGGTGTCAAGGCCAAGAAGAAGGAGGATAAGAAGAAAAAGAAGAAGGGTGCACCTGAGCAGCCAGCGAAAACCAAGCACAACCAGAAAGCCTTTAGTGTAGCGAACATTGGTCGCACTCAAAGGAAACAACAGCGAAATCTAGATCGTGCTCAAAAGAAGGAGTTGGTGCCTCTTGTAGATCGCACAGAAGAACTTGCACCACCTTCTCTAGTAGTCGTGATGGGACCGAAAGGATGCGGTAAAACTACTCTTATTCGGTCTCTGGTGAAGATCTATACGGGACAGAACCTCAGCTCTACATCAGGTCCGATTACCGTTGTTGCTGGTCCTAAGCGTCGTCTGACTTTCTTTGAATGTCCTCTTGATATTCATTCCATGACGGATTTATCCAAAGTGGCCGACCTCGTCATCCTGATGATTGACGGCAGTTATGGTTTCGAGATGGAGACTTTTGAATTCCTTAATTTACTACAGCTTCATGGCTTCCCAAAAGTTGTTGGGGTTTTGACGCATTTGGATCATCTCAAGGTTAGTAAATCGCTTCAAAAGACGAAGAAAGATCTTAAGCATCGATTTTGGACGGAGATTTACAAGGGTGCTAAGATGTTTGACTTCACTGGAATTATTAACGGGAAATATATCAAACACGAGGTGAAGCGACTATCTCTGTATATTAGTAGGATAAAATTTCGTCCCCTGGTGTGGAGGAATACACACCCTTATCTAGTGAGCGACCGCATTGAAGACATCACTCCTCGTAGCAAGGTGATAGCAGACCCTACTTGTGATAGGGATCTTACCTTCTATGGGTACGTTCGTGGCTCGCATCTCCGTTCGAACCTTCGCATGCATCTAATGGGAGCTGGAGATTTCGATATGTACTCTGCTACTGTGATCCCTGACCCATGTGCGACTCAAAAGGAACACAGTCTTCGTAAGAAAGACAACCTTCTGTATGCCCCTCAGGCGGATATTGGACGAGTAAAAATGGACGAGGATGGGATTTATATCGATTTGAAGCATGTTAACTATACAAAGTCTGAAGATGGATCAGCAGGATCTGGGGATCTAGATGACAATACTCCTATTAATCTTGTTCGAAGAATGCAGGATGTCATGAGTGGGGTCAATGAGAAGATTGATGATGCTGAGATGAGTCTGTTCAAAGGTGGTCAAGGGGTTCGTTCTTCAACCTTTGTGGAATCTACAAATGATGGATACGATAACGAATCTAGTGGAGATGAAGATGATGCTGAAGATAGTGGTAGTGATGGTGATGATGCTGAAGGTAGTGGTAGTGAGGATGAATTCGATGAAGACGACGATGTAGGTTCAGGAGATGACCAGGATGGTGCGGAAGAGACTGGAGTAGAAGAAGTCCAACGGATTCGAGAGGGCTCGAGCTCTGGTTCGGACTCCGAATCCGACTCTGATGACGAGGATGAAGATGAGGATGATGAGGAAGAGGAGGACGGGGAAGAGGAAGCGGAAGCGGAAGAGGGTGGTGCACGATGGAAGGATGACATGGCGAAAAGGGCTGCAGCGGCATACCTCGTCCGCAAGTCCGAAGCAGGCGAAGACCTTATGTCAAAAGTGTATGGTTCACTTTGGGCCATGCCCTTTGGGCACGAGAACGCAAAGAAAAGCTCTGAAAAGTCGAAGAAGGATGGTGCTGGCAGTGACAGTGACAGCGACAGTGACGATGGCGATGACATTTTCGAAGTGAAGTCTGTAGCAAATCGACCTAAAGATTATAACACCAAAAATTCTATTGATAGCTCGCGAGCAAAGTTATCTTCATCATCTTTAAGTAAATGGGGCGAGCTTATTACTTCTTTGGATAATAAAGATGACATCAACGAGAAGTTATTGTCAATGAACACTATTTTCAGAAATCGCTTTGTGACAGGGAACTGGAAAAAAGCTAACCTAGTTGGCAGTACTGGCGACGATCAAAATAGTGACGGAGGCGATGATAGCGGGAGCGAATTTGGTGAATTAATTGATCTAGAAGACCCCGAACAAGCCCCTTCAATGTCAAAGTCTAAGAAGTCCAGTAGGCATGACAGAGATAGTGATGATAGTGATAGTGATGATAGTGGTAGCGGTAGCGGTAGTGATAGCGAGGGAAGCGAAGACGAAGTTGACGAGGATGAAATGAATGATGAGATTGATCGAAGCCTTCGTGACCATCACGCTGATTTGAAAGCTAAAAGTAGAAATACTAAAGAGGCGGCTGCATCATCTGCGGAGACTGACGCTGCGCTGAAAGGCGAAGAGGAGTACGACGAGGCCGCTTACTTAGAAGCTTTAAAGAAGAAAAAGGAGGACCAAAAGGAGAGAAACAGACGGGAATTCGGCCAGGAAGGCGAGGCTGCGCGGCTACAGCACGAGGGCTTCCGACAGGGGTTATACATTCGTGTAGTGCTCAGGAATGTTCCTTGCGAGTTCTTATCTGGATTTCAGTCACACATCCCAATTGTTCTAGGCGGACTTCTACCACACGAAGAGGCCCTAGGTTTTGTTACTGCAAGAGTAAAGCGCCATCGCTGGCACAAGAAAATCCTTAAGAGTAATGACCCACTAATCTTTTCGATCGGTTGGCGACGATTCCAAACCATGCCTGTTTATACCGTGGAAGATGATAATGATAGGAGAAGATTCTTAAAGTATACACCCGAGCACATGCATTGCTATGCCTCTTTCTATGGTCCTCTAGTGCAACCGAATACAGGTGTGCTTGCATTCCAAAGGACAAATAATACGAATGTTGGTTTCCGTTTGTCGCTCACCGGCACCGCTTTGGATTTGGAGGCTACCTCTACAATTGTCAAGAAATTGAGACTTGTTGGACATCCTACAAAGGTCTTCAAGAACACTGCCTTCGTCACTGGAATGTTCAATAGTGAGATGGAAGTTGCTAAGTTCCAGGGTGCTAAACTCAAAACCGCTTCTGGTATTCGTGGTCAAATCAAGAAAGCCATTGCTGACGGTGAGCCAGGAAAATTCAGAGCGACATTTGAAGATAAGGTATTAATGAGTGACATGATCTCATGCCGACTGTGGGTACCAGTAAATCCTATACAATATTATAACCCTGTCACATCACTACTGAAGTCTGCTGATGGTTCATCTTGGGAGGGAATGCGCCCCATTGCTCAGATTAGGAAGGATAAGTCTATTCCTATCCCAGTAAACAAGGATTCACTTTACAAACCGGTGGAAAGGAAGAAGCGAGAATTTAGAAAGCTGCTTATCCCTGATAAATTGCAAGATTCATTGCCTTTTGCTGTAAAGCCAAAGCAAACAGCTGCCAAGAAGGGAAGCAACTATGTCGAACGCCGCGCAGTGATTCTTGATCCCGAAGACAAGAAAAAACGTGCTGCTATTCAAATGCTGAACACTATCAAAGTTGATAAGTCTACGAAGCGAACGGATAAGAAGAAGGAGAAAACTGTTGAAAGGAACAAAAAGAAAGCACGCGAGAGTGCGGTTTTCGCTGATGATCATGCTGAGAACAAAAAGAGGAAATTTGTTGAAAAGGGGTTGAGAGAGAGGGCAGCGGAGCAGAAAAAACAACGACATTAATATAAACTTAAATGGCTAGTCTTTTTATAATTAACTAAGTATAATATAAATAATTTAACATCAATCACTTACTAAGTCTACACCAAATATTGAGAAGTCGCCAGTTGATTTTTGCTCTTCACGTGTTGGTCGCCTTTCTATCGGTCGTTGAAGTAATGCCACAGAAGCAACACCAGCACCAGCACCAGCACCAATAACTTCTGCTTCAGTCCGCCCTGACGAAGTAGAACCTCTCTCTCTTTGTCTCGGTGGTTGTTGAAATCCGAATTGCCATGTTTGTGAATCACTGGTCGGAGAGTCTTCTCCTTCGCTACGATGATCCGAAACTCGTCTGCTTTTATGTGCTGGGATTGTAAATCGATTAGCTCTAAATCCATATTTACGACTTAATGTATGTGAAACTTGAGTAGCTCTAGGAGCATTGACACCTAGCATAGCAGCAACTTCATCCCTTTGTATTTGTTTCGACAGTTCTAAATGCGTACTAAACGCATCCTCCGTTGTTAAAGGCGATTTTGTTCGAGGAATACTCTGAGTTTGCGATGAACTTTTTCCAGGAATGCGCAGCGCTCTAAACTTTGGATCATCAAAGTCTTCATCTGTAGAAAATGTTTGTCTACTATAATCGTACGAATATTCAGGCGAATGACATTCTTGTTCACGACGGTCATTTTCATTCAATGTTCTCCAGTCACGTACTTCAGTTTCATACAGAGAGTCACTTGCACTTCTTTGGCGATTGGGTCGTCTTGATTGACCGGCACTAGACATCTGTGATACTCCATGTCTACCATGCCCATGCCCCATTGTGTTTTCTAGATGTGTCGTGTGTGCACTCACAAGCGACCTTGGTCTAATGACAGAAACATCTCCGCACTCTAATGCTGGAACTTCAAATTGATTCCAAAAATAAAGCATAGCATGTTGAAGGAAAAGCGCCGTTGTTATTAGTGCTGTATTTGTATAACCAAATGGAAACGAAAAGAAATACAGATGAAATAAAGCAAAGTACCACCAGAAAAAACTTGGGAAGAACTTAATAGAAGCATCAGCCCTTAAACAAATGACACTGTACACTTCGGATATCCAAACGATGGATAAAACAAAAAATGCAATCAGTTGACCTGAAAAAAATTCCACTAAGAAAAAATGAGCCCCAACAATGATAGGAACAAACACAACAGATTCAATAACGTGCGTAAAAACTAGATTTCCGTAAGGTACACGTCTGCTAATTCTATCTTGAAGGAAAAAAGTAAACTTGAGCATTCTTTGTTGTGTTTCGCGCAGAGTGAAGGACACCAGCGTAGTAGTGGAAAAGAAAATGAACACCGTTGTACATACAATACCAATCTTTTTCAGGGTTTGCTCTACGAAGGACACCCTATCTTCGCCACCATTTCTCGTAGATGTTGAGATTGAGGGACTATTGCCTAGTGCTTGCCCTGATGACGATGACACAATGGGGCGAGGTGCAATATTCAAATTAAATATTTCCTTTGAATATGAATTGGAAACATATCCTTGTCTATTGAATACAGACAAAAACCAATTCATCACGGCAGTTTCTTCCCCAACAATGTTCCTCATGATCCATGCTCCAGACGCAGATCCGAAGCACTCAACCTCATTGATGTTGATATTTACAGACGAAATATTATATTGCAAACGCTTGCTTGGCGGTAACATCAAGAAACCCTTTTCCAGAGAGAAATAATATGCATTTAATGGCATATGTATGTGAGCTTGCGAAGAAGAAGAAGTATTAGTGGAGGCAGTTGAGGCAAAAGAGCATGTATTTAAGTTTGTGCCATCTGAGCAAATCTCACTTTGTGCATGTGGAGTGAGTCTAATTTCAAACACATCAAAGCTCTTCAATTGCCCTACATCGATCTGATCAAAAGCTGTACTCAGGCAATTAATATGATGGTTAGGAGCGACGAAAAGGAAGTGAAGGGTAACTAAAACTGCCAAACTTATAAATGCATTAAAAAGGGACAATCTTTCGAGACCAATACGGGCTGAAGGCGTAAATGCAGAACAAAATGCACGAACAAAACGAACATGGAGACGAAAGAAGACCTGTTCCATATCTCGCCGCCGCAACCCAGCCCTCCACAGGTAAACTCTCAGACATAGTTCGAGTTCAAACTTACCGCCACATCACAAACAGCATTTATGAAAAAGGATTCGAGGCTATCAGCATGCAACTGTCATATATGAGGAGAGTATAAATACTGTGTTGTTGCAGTAAGTAAAATTACTTTCAGTAACATTAAACAAGTATAAAAAATATATAAAGTAAGAGGCAAATAAATAACAAAATAAGCAATGTTGAGGTATGGCTGGCTGTGCCTACGAGCAGTATCTTTGGGGTCCGATACACCTCGCACCCTACGTCATCCTCCCGCAACCCTCGAGGAACGATCGACGATAAGGGGAGGATGAGGAAAGATGCGTGAGAGAGTTAGCAAAGCGGACGCCACACACACTTCGCAGACACAGGCAGCGCATCGTACCGTACAGAGATATCGCGTCGCAGCAACATGGCATGCATAGATAGACTTAAATTTTACGTAATTTAAGTGGCACAAACATACCCACCAGCGGTACCTGAAATTTTACTGTACCTCCCCACTGGACAACTTTCTAGAATACCTGATTTGGTGTATCCTCGTTTTGAAAAGTTGCATTGATTGCCTCGATAAGAGGGATCACAATCTATGCAACTCGACCGCACCGTGGCCCCGGAGATACGGCTATACTTCCCTGGTGGACATTGAGCTGTACATGTGGGAGTAGATAGACCAAGACGAGAGCCGTATGTTCCAGGAGGGCATAAAATGCAATCATCCTCAGACTCTGATGCTAATTTGGTACCGTACCTGCCTACGGGGCACCCACCAGAGCACGCCGCCCCTTTAACGCCACTTTGCAACCCGAATCTACCACGTGGACAAGGGATACACTCATTGGTATTAAGTAGAACAGGATTTGTAGACTCATCTTGGTAATAGCCTCGTGGACATTTCATTGTATAATCCAATTGATCTCCATCTTGTGCATTCGTGAGAGAAAACAAAACAAAACTGATACATACATACAAAAAATAGAAGAGAAAATTACTCATCTTTATTTTTACTAACAAGGCACACCTGCCAAGTCAGTATTACAAGCACAAACCGCCTTAGAAGTGCTAATATATTCACCGGAATGAGTAGGGACCCTCTTTACTGAAACCACGGTTAACTTTTTTTCAACAGGCAAATAGTTAATTTTCCGAAGCGAAGAGCAGTTGTGGAGGCTCGTGTGCATTTCTTCAGTTGTATTTCAACTTTAAAGCCTCTACAGCCCTTATATCTATATCAGGATATAACAGTTTGTGTGTTTTGTATCTTTAAAAGGTGTATACAAACTCTCTTGGGACTTGGTATTTGTTCTATTATGAATAAGTTAGCTTTTCGCGTGAGCCACTTCAGTGGAGAAGATGCAGAATATCGTGCAATTGAATTGAATGCTCATACACCCGAAACAAAGGGGTGGCAGACCCAAAGGTTCTGTGAGTACCCTCAGGAATTAGGTTTCCAAGTTAGTGCAGTACCGGATGCACCAGCAGGCTCATCGTCATCACTAGCACCAGTAAGTGTCCCTCAATATGTTTCACAGATTCAAATATTGAGTCATCAATGTAAGGTTGCCACTAAGATAGAGATATATGTTGGTATTGGCGACCGTGACTACCATACAGCAACCTTTACTCGTCTGGGCTCTCTTCAACTCGACCCAAACGAGCGATCTTCCTACCAGGCGAGAGAGTTGAAAACAGTTTATATTAATAGAAACGCCAACTTTATTCGTATGGTGATACATAATTGTCACATCAATAAATATAATCTATTCAATCAAGTTGGTATTGTCGCTATAAACGTATTCGGAGACGTAGCTGATTCTGATAGTGGTAGTGATAGTAATTCTCCAAAAACAGCCGATAATGGATTTGGAAGAAGTTTCAGCAAAATCGAAAGACGCGATATGGAAGATGCTGAAGGTAAAGATCTAAACTTAGAATTGACACTTGAAAAAACTACTGCGGCGAAATTGCAATTACTTGTTAAGGCAAAAGCGGATGCTATTCATCAGGAGAATTACGCTTTAGCTAAATTAATAAAGTCTACTATTAAAGACGTCGAAAAACTTGGAGTTCGATTAGCACAGCTAGAAGTGGCGAAAAGACGAGCTGTAGAGGTAGAAGATTTCGATAAAGCATCTGAATTGAAGGTAGAGATAGAAACACTCAAGGACGACGTTGATAAACTAATTATTTTATGTATTCCTTCGATGGCAGCTCCAAAGATAGAGCCTCCTGCTCCTGAAAGGTATTTTATCGCAGAAACGCAAACTACTCCTGTACCAACACCTCGAGAGACGAAAGAAACCCAAATGACCCCTGTTCCGTCACGGTCGTCATCACGCTTTTTCGTCGCTGAGACACAAACCACTCCGGCACCCACCCCTCGCGAGACGAAAGAGACTCAACTTACTGAGTTTACTCCTCATACATCACGACTACCATCTCGCTTGCCTTCACGAACATCCTCTCGTGCTGATATGTATGACCAATTCTATAATGAGGATGCAAAGATGGATGCTAAGTCCATAGCCCCGCACTCCCCTGTGGTAGTAGTGGAAGACAAGGCATCAGGCCCATCCCGACCATCCACAGTTAGAGCAGAAGAAAAGTCAGAAGCAGATCTATCTGAATTTTATAATGCTGATGCTAAGTCTTTACCTAGACAATCTCCAGCGCCTTCCGAGCCCAAGGCTGAGCCTGAACCATCGTTCATTGACGACGACGCTTCTGTTTTCGTACAAGAGCCAGTGGTTATGGAGTCTGCTAGCGAAAGCAGAGTCATCAAACCAAAGGTGGACGAGTCGTACGAACATGAAGATGAAGATAAAGAAGAGCTTGGTGTTGGTATGGAGGAAAGCAGAGAGTTACCTGAACCAGACGAATGGGACCAACAGGCCAGAGATTATTCGGACCAATCGGGGATATCGCAGTTAATAGGTGAGTACTTAGCACGATCTTTATACTCAAAGTCCTGGTCTCTTCGTGAAACTGCTATTGTAAAAACTGATCTTAAAGTCAAGAGGATGGAATTCGACGATACCCCTGGTTACGATCGCGCAATCCAACCTATCACAAGCATCATTCAAAACGGCCTCGAGGATAAAACGCCCCAAGTGTTCCTTACCGCTTTGACCCTACTCGATAGTCTGCTAGCGGCTCTAAAGCGAAACCGGATACATGCTTCAGTGATCAAACAGTATATGGAATCAATTGTGAATACTCTTATGGATAAATTAAATGACGGTTCGGCACGTATTCGCGATTCGTCTACTGCTTCCCTGTTGGCTATATCACAAAGCGCATTGGGCCCTGGTTATGTAGCCGCTGCGGCTTCTAGACCGCTAGGTTCTAAACAGAGATCACTTTGGCGACCACTTGTCGGTCGTTTACATTTATTGAAGGACCTTGTGCGTCAGAATGGGATTGGCGGTCAAATGACGTCGGCTGGAATCACGGCAGATTCGATCATGGGATTTTGCAAAAATAATGGTGCATTTGCGCATTCGAATGGTGAAGTTCGCGAAGCCGCGAAAGCACTCACTGTTACGATACAGGAAGTAGTTGGAACCACAGCACTAGAGCCATATCTAAAGATTCTTCGACCGAAGCAGTTAGAAGAATACTATACCGCCTTTGACTCTGCACTGATCCGCGGCCAAAAGGATGTGAAGATTGTATCAGCTACTGCGGGTGGTAGTTCTCCATCCGTCCAGGCTGTAAGTGTCAAGAAGCAAAAGCCACCCGACTCCTCTGATCAAGTAGGAACGTGTATGTTCTGTGGGCGCGTTGGTTTAGCAGACGAGGACGCTCTTGACTTGCATTATTGGCAGGAATGCCCTCTACTCTGTTCTTGCGTTAGCTGCGGACAAGTGATTGAGATATCGGTTCTTAGCGAACACCAACTGACGGAATGTGAAGGAAGGGCTAATTATAGGCAATGTGAAGTCACAGGGGTCGCTGTAGAGACTGAAAATTGGGATGAATGGCAAGACTCTGCGAAGCGTGTCCCCATTCCGAATGGATCTGTGTGTTGTCCATTGTGCAAAGACCAAACACAAGTAGCTGAGCGCGCTTGGAGACAGCATTGTTGTTATGGATGTGAGGGCAATAAACGCGGAGAGCAATAATAATGGCAATAAGTAATAAAGCGGAAAATTTCGTTGAAGTAGAAACGTATATGACTAAATAAACATTAAAATATAATTTCTTCAAATCAAGTAATATTTTTAAGTATGAAGTTCGCTAAGTAATTCAGATCATGTTTAGACATATATACATCTTGATCGCGTAGTAAATGGCGACAAATAGGTGAATATGGGACACATTTCGACAAAAGTGGTCCTAACCAAGTAGTAAGTGTGGAGGATGCAACTCCAGATTCGAAAGATAATAAATCTCTAGCTATACCAGTATTTGCGCGCAGACCTAATTGAATGCGGCCATAAACTTTAGGACGGAAATAATATTTTGGAAATACTTCTACTAGAAGTGAGTCCGTAGGCTGGAATAGAAGAAGCATCGATTGGAACCCATGCGAGGATAGCAGTACCGTCGCCTTTTGAATCAGCGCTACCAATTCACAAGGCGCTCGTTCATCACTATGGTACACTATGCTTACCTCCCAATGCAGCGACTCAGGTTGGCCCTCATTAAGCATATGTTTGAGTTTACTTACCATCCCTTCTGTGTCGTCAAATTGCCTAGATAGGTCTCTTTGATATATTACGATTCGACGCACTGAACCGCTCGGTACAACTATCGGTTTAGCGTGGCCCGCAATGATGCCTTTCGTCACATCTAAATGGCTATCATCTATTACAGAAAAATTAGTCATATTGGCAGTATTGTCGTATTGAGAGATAGAGCAGGTTTTCGCAACAGCAGATTGGAAAGTTGAGAAACTTTTCCTATTGGGGAAAAATTGATATCCAGATTTAATCATTTGGTCTGCAGTGATATGAGCCAACACTTTACCACAAACCTCCATTTCGAGACCATCGACTTCCTTTGAAGGGAAAAGAAACAGTTTACCTGGATTCAATGCTAGATTAGTGTGGAAAACAATTTGCATGTTTTCTAAATGCACAATTTCATTCTTCAAATTGTTTACTTTTGTTGCGTAGGCGAAATGAATATTTTGTACATCGCCTTTTGCCGTCAAAGATGAAAGCACCATTCTCATAAATGGTCCCAGGTTTTTAACAGAAAAGTCTTCTTGAAATACAATATACACGGAATTCATATCAATATCATATAGTGGTGGTCTACCACCACTCTTCTTCTCCGCCTCATGTGAATAATATTTGGCCCAATGCTCTTCACTTTCTTGCATACTGGCCAATATTCGCTGTGTCATGTGGTACCAATGCCCGGTGCCACCTAGATACATGATATCATCATCCAGCAAAGGATCCACAATGACGACTAGTGGGAGTTTCCCATTCACAAGGAGAGATCCTTTTATCCTATTATTTGGATCTGTATCTATATATATATCTGTATTTCCTAGCCCATTTCCTACATCAACTCCAACTCCAACTCGAAGTGTTTTCGAGGCCTTATTGAGAGCATAGTGAGAGAGTAGAGTCCATGATTGCTGAGAGTGCAATGATTGATACAAAGCACTAATACATAAGAGGACACACGCAATCCCAAGGCATATAATGATTTTCCGGACAATTAAGTTTCTCATCTCATTAAAATGATCCTTTAAATTACATTGATTCAACCAAAAATTGACCAAAATTGAAGCAAACGAAGAAGTCTCCACCCCGAGAATTGAAGATGATCATTTCTCCGTCTTTTTAAAAATATGAGTGGATCCCCTGGATCCCCGGGTCGCGCATCTCGAAATTTAATCGAAGTCTGGAGCTATTATTGACGCTAGCTTGCTCTGTTTGATTTGTTGTTTGATAAATGTCTGCTAGTGCTGAACAAGAAGCCCTGGAGGATACTCAGGTGGAGATGGATATTGAGGAGGAGGAAGTAGTTGATGAGATGAAGGTTGATTTTGATGCTTTGAATGAATTAGCTTCTTCGAGTAGTGCGTCGATGGTAAAGTTATCATCTGAATATCAACGATTAACGAATAGTCCTCGCATGGATGATGTGGCAATTGCAATAAAGGAGCAATGCATTTATAAGCTAGCAAATATCTGCACTAGTCCTCATTTTGCTCAAGCAGCAAGTGAATCAGATGGTGCTCAATTTAAAGATATTCTCGATCTCTTACAGTATTACAATGACTTTTTTGCTGCTATCCCAAAAGCCAAAACCGCAAAAATCGTTAGGAATATTATTGATATAGTTTCCAAAGTGCCTGATTCATTGGACACTCAAATTGTTCTGTGTAGAGATGTTGCCAAGTGGTGTGTCGAGGAAAAGAGGAATTTCCTTCGACAAAGGATAGAGGCAAAGCTTGCTTCACTATTGCTTCAGAAGGGCCAGTCTCAAGAGGCTTTGAAATTGGTTAGTTCTCTATTAGTTGAATTAAAGAAGTTGGATGACAAACAAATGCTAACAGAAGTTCACCTGACAGAAAGCAGAATATATTTCGATTTACATAACGCGCCCAAATCGAAAGCATCCTTGACTGCATCTCGAACAGCTGCTAACGCTATTTACGTAGTTCCTTTGCTCCAAGCAGAATTAGATGAGATGTCTGGTCTATTGCAGTGCGACGAGGGTGACAGCACTACAGCCTTCTCTTATTTTCTCGAAGCCTTTGAAGCCTATGACAATGCCACACACGAGAGAGCAGTGCCTTGCCTCAAGTATATGATCCTATGCAAGATCTTGAGCGAATCAACAAAGGACGTGCCTCAGTTGTTGTCAGGGAAACATGGATTAAAACATGCTGGTGCTGACTTGTCTGCTATGGCTGCTGTTGCGGATGCGGCGAAGTGTAGGTCGCTAGAGAAGTTCCAAACAGCTGTAGAAACATACTCCCAATACTTGCGAACCGATCTACTGATTTCGAGACATCTCGACATCCTCTATGATAGGATGTTGGAAGCTAATTTAATGAAGCTGATCCACCCTTTCAGCTGTGTAGAGGTCGCTCATGTTGCTCACCTCATCAATCTCCCCCACGATGTTGTAGAGAAGAAGTTATCACAAATGATCCTCGATCACAAGCTCACGGGTATTCTTGACCAAGGCAAGGGTCACCTGATCGTGTACGATTCCAGCGAGAAGGATTCGTCGTTCGAGAAGGGTGCGGAGGTAGTGAGCAATCTAGGGCAAGTGGTTGAGACTCTCTTTTCCAGAGCCAAAGGCTTATCGAAGGCTGCCGCTACTGCTACTACTACACCCAAAGACAAAGCCACCGCAAAGTAAAGTCTAATTTTTTTTATATTTCAATAAAATACCGCTCCTACTAGTACATAGCAGGATGCTTTTAAAAAACATTTTACCATAATTTAAATAAATCTAAAAATTATTAGCTGACATTCATCTTTATTACCTTTATTTTCTTTCGAGGTTTATTCAAAGTGAGGGGCAATCAAAAGCAAAAATACCCATCCAAGTTTTTGGTAATAAAATTAAAAGTTATAAATAGGATATCCGTCTATAGTTCCTGCATACTATTCGGCTTATTTGAGTTTTCCATATTGCTGTCAAGGAACATCTCAGTGGAAGATTTAAACCATGATAAGCCCGACAAATCCCACTGAGATAAATCTTGATTAAAAGAATACGCACCTTGGAACATATAACTCATATTGGACACATTGTGTGTGTCCCAGTTATTTAGGGCAGAGTTGAATGATGTAGCTTTATAAAACATGGAGTACATTGTGGTGACTTTTTGGACCCGCCACTTAGATACGTCCGACTTAAAGGATGCTGCCTCGTAAAACATAGAACTCATATCTTTTACATCAAACGTATCCCAAGCAGAGAGATCCGAGTTAAAATAAGTCGCTTGGTGAAACATCGAATTCATAGAGGTTACTTTGCTTGTCTTCCAGTTGGCTATTTTACCATTAAATATGGTAGCTCCATCAAACATTGCGGTCATATCTTTAACGTTGCTGGTATCCCAGCCATCGAGATTCGAGTCGAAAGATCTAGCCTTTCGAAACATCGCATTCATGTTTTCTACACGACCAACATTCCACCGCGAGAGGTCGGCGTTAAACGAGGAAGCTCCATCAAAGAGATGTGACATGGTCGTCACACGACTCGTATCCCACTGACCTATCTCTTGATTAAATGAAGAAGCTCCGTCAAACATGCGGTACATAGTGGTGACGTGACTGGTATCCCATTTTGATATGTCAGAGTTGAAAGACTCAGCACCCTGGAACAAGAAAGACATAGTTGTGACACGACTAGTGTCCCATTCACCTATCTCGCCGTATTTCATCACGGCTTCTTCACTCCATCCAGAGCTAAAAGCCGTAGCAGCAGTTAGCATATCGGCATCAGTTCGGATAAGTTTCTCTTTTTCTACTCTTAAACGCTCCCCTTCGAGTATTTGCATAGATTTAGGCATATTTGAAAGCTGAATCGGGCAATTTTGGAACATATTAGTGGGGGGTTCAGCCGAAGGAAAGGACCATTTGCTGATATCAGAATCAAATAAAGATGCACCTGAGAAAATAAACGACAAATCTTTTACGCTGTTCAAATTCCAGTTTTTAATATCACCAGAGTTAAAACTAGTCGCTTTATGGAACATCGAATGCATATTAGTCACACTACTTGTGTCCCAAGCACCGAGTAAACCGTTAAAAGATGAAGCTCCATTGAACATTGAGTTCATTACAGTGACTCTACTAGTTTTCCATTGACCAATATTGCCATTGAAAGAACTAGCAGCGAAGAAAACAAAGGACATATCAGTCACTTGGCTAGTGTCCCATCCATTCAAGTTTTGGGTAAAAGAAGCAGCGTTTTGAAACATCGCCTTCATCGTTGTAACCTTTGTCGTATTCCATTGATAGATATCGTCGTTAAAAGAGCGAGCATCGTTGAAAAGAAAGGACATATCAGTCACTTGGCTAGTCTCCCAAGCGCCAATTAGTCCATATCGCATCAAAGCCTTTTCTCTGTCACTAAGCCAGAGTGTCACAGCAGTTTTAATATCTGAATCAGTGCGTACAAGTATATCGTCGATGGTGAGGTCGGGACAGTCTCTCCAGTCTTTCTTCGATGACGAGGGCACTGGCACATTGTTTCCGTTAGATGCACCCAATATAGTGATAGTGGGAACAGGAGCTATCCCTTTAATAGGATAATACGGAGTCGTAATTGGTAATGCAGGCCTACTATCAGAGTCTGTAGTTCCATACAAAATAGGTAGCCCTATAAACCAACCACCATTCCAAGCCCAAAGCTCCATTGGTGGGTCCGCCCATCCTCCACTACTGTTTAACTTGAAGTACTTAGGACGGCTGTCATACTTCTCTTTCTCCTTGTAGTAACCATTAACGACTGAGTCTCCAGCCCCTTCGATTAGGATCTCAGCTCCGGGAGGGACTCCTAGTGGGATATTATTACCTGAGGAAGGGGTAACTACAGTGGGAGCAGGGGCTGCCCCTTTAGTAGGCCTATACCCAGACGTTGGGGGTAATGAAGGACTACCATCAATGCTGAATGCATATTGCACTTCTGAATCTTTTGAAATGTACCAGCCACTAC
>JACKZZ010013593.1_pt1 | contig 24773 bp, 22 predicted proteins | sample 8027871 | NCBI WGS metagenome assembly JACKZZ01 (sample SAMN15724774, study PRJNA655200) | protist metagenome | isolation source: fluorescence activated cell sorting (FACS) single amplified genomes of... | place: USA: West Boothbay Harbor, Gulf of Maine | collected 2000-07-19 | reverse complement strand
AATGACAAACGAATTATTAGATTCGAGGTTCTAAGCAAAAGTGCTGTGCAAAAGTTAAGCTACGCAATTGACGTGACTGTTCTCAAGTACTGTAGGAAACAATCGATTCGCGCGAGTATGTAATAATCACACGTGAAAATGTCGTGTTCAGAGAGCAATCTGTGGACTAACGCTATGTTCAAGAGTCACAGCAGTAAATAGGTATGCATAACTTGGCTTTAGTACAAGTTATAAAGCAGTACCCGGTTAGGTATTTAGATGCGAAATTTAGGACTAAAGTGAGAGTAAAACGATTGATGTAAGGCGCTGAACTGGAAACAATAGGGCACGTGGTGTTAGGCAAATGACATTCGAGGGTGGGCAGGATTTTGACTTCGCTGTTGCCAAACATAACATTGAGGCGATCCACCGAATTAGAAGTCAACAGGGCATGTATGAGCATATGATATTCTAGGATGTGCCGGTGTTTGATGCCGCTGTTCTCAAAGATTGTACACATATATGCAATGGTGATGATTTAAGTTTTGCAACGCAAAGTGTCCATCAAAGTGGTAGGGGTCCAATTATAGGCATACTGGTGCAACAAAATCAAATATGGATAGCTTGTGCTGTGCACTCAACTATCCTGATGATCATTTTGTTAGGCTCAGATATCGGTAAGCTTATTCGCGTAGGTCGTGCACGCTGTACTTGTAGTAAAGAAAAATGTTGTGTCTTCAAAATGGTGCATTACAAGTTGGGCGCATGGGCAAACCAGTCACACCGAAGACGATAGCATGATAATTATGAAAGTATTGAGCTGCGAGAACTTGAGCGATAAAATTACTTTGTTCGTGACTCTGTTGGTTTACTACTGCCTTTGAAGCCTGCTGGTGCACCAGCAGCAGCAGGCAGCAGCCGCAACAAGCACAGAAAAAAAACATCACCGTCGAGCACACAATCAGAATAAACCAGGTAAACTCATTGAATAAAGGGACAGGCGTAAACTAGAAAGTAACATAATTCATAACTTATTTCTCATAAGTAATCTTCAGTTGATTTCTTTGCTGAAGATCAAACACATTTAATTTTCTTACTTGGGAGTTGTGTTGATCAGGACTTAGAGATAGATATGGTGGGTGGTCTTTGTGGGGTCATTCTTGTTGTGTTGTTGGTGCTGGTTGATCTGTGTATTTGCAATGAGATGAATGTTGTCGGTGTCCAACCATTGAGTTGGCGCGAGGCACTGGGCTTTTGCCATCTTCCAGAAATGCACCAATCCCTGTATATTCAGTTGTATCAGGACTACAAGGGCACTTCCGATACATTCGGTGTTGATAACCCGAGCCGAATCACCGAGATTACCTTTTCGTTCCCCCCGGTAGTAACGGAGTTCCAGAACAACTACCTGGCCTTGATGCGGGTACATTATGCGACGTACGGTGAAATGCGACAAGCTTGGTTTAGGTACTTCACAGATGAACAGTTTCTGTTCACTGCATTTTCCCTTGAGAACGAGCGTAGTGCGATTGCGGTTGTTATGGTACGGTACGCCCAGGTGCTCGAGCAGATGGTGCCATCCATGCAATCCCAATCGCAAGCTTACTGGACTTCCCAACTGGCTATTTTGAATCAAATATATGGCCTCATTTTGGATTCTTATTCGTTCATGTGTGGTGGGGACTGGGCAGTGCTTCAGCCGTCAATGAGCTACGAGCACTGGTCTGCAGACGCTGTCGCAGACCGGCTGCTGACACATATCGCCGATTCCGCACAGTCGATTCCTGCCAGCTGTCATAACACCGCGGCAGATTGCAATACTCTTGCACCAGTGCCCGCTGAGCTCTCACCACTTCTCCTGCGATACGTGCATCGCACATTGGTGCCGCTGTTGCAGCGTCCAGCTGCCTGTGCTGAAGATTGGTCAAACAACACTCTTAACGCCACAGCTGTGCTGGCTTCTATCGCGGAGCAACCGAGCCCAAGAGGCCTGCCGGCGAGACTACTGGTGACGGATACGGTGTTACCACGGGGCAGTTTTATATCGGGGCGCACGGGTAAAGGTTCTGACAAGCAGGAGGACTCGGTGGTGTTTGTGGACCGAGCGATGGTTTGGTGAGTACTAACCAGTGCCAAACCTGCTGGTGATTACGGGGGAGTATCAAGGTTACTGACACTTGTATGTATGTCTTTTGTTTGTGTATTGCTACTGTCGCTGTACACGCGTTACAGCCAGGAACTGGATGGAGGAAGTGCTGAAGAATCGGCTGTCACTGCTGCCACTATTGATGGCTCTGCACTGGACACCAGTGTACCAGCAGGGAGCAACTCCACTGCCTTTGCCACTTCGGCAGAGGATGTGGTGTACTCAACAGTGACTATGAAGTGCCATGTTTGTGCGAGTACGAACCAAAGTAGTACTCACAATTTGACCGATGCGTTGGTTGCGGCTGTCGGGTTAGGGGCAGGAGCAGGGACAGGAGCAGGGTTAGAGCTGTGTCGCTGCCGCCCTGCGCTGCAACTGAACGCGAATTACAATTTGTTACTCGCGACTGTGGGCCTGTCAGTTTCATCGTTGGCATATGCGTATGTGCCTGCACACAGAGCTGCAAACCCGGCTTTCTTGGCCGCATTCAAGTCCACTGCTGTGGGGAAACAAGTGACTGCCAGTGAGGCTTCAGGGTCTCCGTTGCTGCCCTCCAGTATGCTTATTTTAGGCTTAGGGGGCGCTGAACTCCACAATTTTATGATTGGCTATTACCCGAACATGACGGTAACGACTGTTGAGGTGAGTCAAGCTGTGGTCGATACAGCACAAAGTTATTTTGGATTGGAAGCGTGTCAGGTGCTGTCTCTAGCAGAAGCTGTTGCCACTCAGCAGGCGACATCTGCTGGTACCCCTGGTACCCCTGGTACCCCTTCCAGTTGTCGCTCGCGTGTTATTGTGGGTTCTGCAGAAGATGCTGTTATTCAGCTAGCGCGACCAAGTACCTCAACAAACGAAACAGGGAAGGGCGCTGTGTTTGTTGCGGCTGCAGGGTACGACTATTTGGTGTCAGATGTCTATGATTTGCTAACGGGGTATTGGTTCGCCAGTGATATGGATGAAAATCTGCAAAGTAACCCTAGCTGGGTCGTAGATTTAGTAAGCAGGTCCAAGGCGCTTCTAAATCGCAACAGAGGTGTTGCAATGTTCTATGTTCACTCAGATGCGATGCTTCCGAAAATTATTGCAGCAGTCAAGGAAAATTTTGCTGGTAAGTTACAACTCAGCTGCTGTTCTGTATGTTTTGTGGCTGTTGTTTCCATCTTTTTAACCTGGAAAACGCGCTCATGTCGTCACAGATATGGTGGTGTTGTCCCCGAACAGTAAGTCGAAGGTGCTGCTGGCTTCCATGCGCGGAAAACTCTCCTATCACTTTCCTCCGTTGGATCCTGGCCGAACGTGGGGTACCCAAGACAGCAGTGATGGTGTCGGCAATGGCGATGAAAAGGTACAAGAGTGGTCTGAGCGTGAGCGAGCCCACCCGTGCAGCAGCAGAGAGTTGTTCGCCGAATCGGTGGCACAGTTCAACCAGTACCACTACGGAGACGACCCATTTCATCGCAGGGGCTACCAGTTCGGATTGCTCTGTGACTGAACGTGATGGTGGTATTTGGCGCTACTGTATTGCATGTAATAGCGAGCGATACATTGAGGATTGGTTACAATGCGGCGTCCTGTGTGCTTTGTACGATGCAACAGTATCTCAGCACTTTAGTGCTTCAGTGAGACCCAACACCAAACAAATCAATGGTCGAAATTGGCTGGTTAAATTGAACGATTCCGAAGCTTTGCACCAAGAAGCCGCTGCCCAATCTAAGGGCACCGAAGAGCAAACACAACAACCTCACCTTGCGGCATGGTCGCCTATCAGAGCCCAGGTGTCCACAGGCGGTTCCCATCTTACCTCACTACACACAGGAGAAACAACAGAGCAGAGGTGATGTTAAAGTTATCGGAGCCAACTGCAGACATACAGACAGACAGACGCATCAGGTGGTGTTTAATAATAGCAGCAGAAATTCTCACTCTGTATCGAGGCAGAAGTAGTACGGTGCTCCGTTAGCTTCACCACCTTCTGCAAAAAGCTCGATCCATCGCCGGCGCTGTCCGGCTGGACCCGCAGACACCGTCACACAGTGAAACTCCCCCTTCGCCAAAGAGCGCATAGGCACCACCTCCGTCAGCGTCACTGTCGACGCAGCTGAGACTGCAGGAGTGCGTGTCTCAGCACGGGCTACAGGAGGGCGGGCAAGCGGGGTAAGATAACGCAGCCCGCTGTCTCCCGCCCCTGTCCCTGCACACACCTCATCCGGAGGTTCCGACTTCCCCTGTGCAGCTTCAGCATCTCCCTGGACACCTGCTCCCTGCATTAATCGCGCGACGGCCGCTCGCACGCGCGACGCTGCCATCACCTCATCTGTACCTGTACCCAGAGCCACTAAGTTGGACTCAAGCAGTCGCACCATGTCGATTGCAGATAGATGGGCATCATCATTGCCGCTGCTGCTGCCGCAGCCGCGGTCACTCTCACTGGCAGCACCCGAAGAAGAGCAGTACGCAGCAGAGCTTTGGAGTAAACGTTTCAGGGTGCGCACCGCTGTCCCAGCATCCCCGGCCGCATCATTCACGGTCTGGGATGTAGCAACCTGATCTATTTGTGCTTCCTCCTGCACCTCCTGTACCTGCTCCCTTGGTGGGCTGTTCACATCAGATGACTCTCCCGTTTCCTCCGATACAGCGCCAAACAAATTGCCAATAATTGATCTACCGGTGCTAACTCCACTTCCACCGGGGGCAGCACCGACAGATGAGCTGCGCCCTGGCTCCAGCGGGGCGCTCGCGTAGGCAGCTGCTTCGGACAGCACTATCATTGAGGCTCGACGGAGCTTCTCTTGTGAGCGCGTCGGGAAAGCATCAAGATCCAAACAGGGGCTAAACTCCAAATCCGCGTCGTCATCTGTGTGTTTTTTATGTCCCGTGGGAGTGTTGATAGCAACAGCAACAACAGCTGCTGAGGCTGATGGGGCATGTTGTACGTGTTGCAATGAATCCGGTGAGCCGTCGCTTCCTACCATTGCCGCTTCCTACTGTACCTGGTGTTGGTGTACCTGGTGTACCAGTGTCGTAAGCAGAACAGCTAGCTAGTGTTTAATAGCTATTATATTTAGTTATTGCATAAACCAACCATGCATCGGTGCGGACTTATAAATGAACAAATTTATACCTGGTGCACACTGCTGCGATTATGAACTTGTCAACTTGACCACCGGTGGTGGCAGTACTTGATAACAAATATGACCAGCAGCAGGTTGAGGCTGGAGCACGGACGCGCCTGTGGGTCTGTATGTCAGTCATGCAAATGTTGGCATGAAATTTCAAACTTTTTGAAAGTTTTGAATCAGTCAGCGGTCGGCAGCTGCTCAGACTAACATTGCCGGTACACCAGTACAGCCTTTTGTAAGCTAAGACAAAATCATAGTAAGTCAGAAGTCATTTGATGAAAGGTTAATTTGTGGTTTCCATTTATTTGCGATTTTATTTCTACCCATTCCCTGCTTCTTGAGTGTAGATTGACTAGTGGCAATGAAAGGTGGCGAGCTAATTCCTCGCATGCTCTGCCTGGACGTAGTCGCCTGTAAAGGTCTACTTATTAACCAGAACAGAGACCTCCCTACTACGGATGCATGGGGTGATATACAGCAGCCACAGGAGGACGAGCCCGCGCCGGACTCTGACCATGTGGTTCAAGTGCATGTGCTGTTCAAAGGGACCATCCACAGCTCCGACCACTTCGCTTATTCGGCAGATCTTATATTCAGCCACCGAGTGCAGTTCCCGCTCCCGCAGCCTGTGGACCCCAGTGATGCCATTAAGGTGTACATAACGTCCTCGCTGCGTATGGGCGCTCCTCGTGGGAATCACGTGGGGTTCACTGTGTGCAAGGACCTGGCGGGTATGGCTGTCATTGAGCTGTCAACACTTTTGTCGGAGGAGGTACTGCAGCTGCAGGTGCAAGATGCAGAGACAGAGGGAGACACTGAAGGTTCAGAGAAGCTAGAGCCGGAGGAGGTCATGTCGTGTCCATCGTATCTCAGCGCTGAACTGTTCTCTCTAAGCTCAGAGCAGGAGCAACTACTGTCTCGTGAGGACACGCGGCCAAATGGGGTGCTTTTTCTTAAGCCTAGCGTTGAACGATTCCCTTATTTCCACCGCCAGCATGGAATCGCGCAGGGCCTTGTGCAGGCTATTGGTGCGGGTGCGGGTGTGGGCGACCCTGGTTCACAATCGACGCGCTCGCTGCTCTTCGGTGACATTCTTGCTTTCCAGGCGCGCGGTCCTGATGCTGCCACTGAGTCTTCCACCGGCGCTGGTGCTGGTGGTGGCGGAATTCAGCTGTCTTTTCATAACTCAACAGTCTGGTACAATCGCCTGCTGAAGCAGCACCCGTACCTTCTTAGCAGCGCGGCGCAGCCAAGGGCCGTGAAGCTGTTCGCCCGCGATGAGACCGCACAATTCCACTGTGTGTGTGATTTTGTGGCACCGGTGTCGATTCCACGTGAGGCGGAGGAGGCAGCGCGCGGCGCTGCAGGACTGCCCTTTTACTTGGCAAGGTTCGTGTCGTTGCTGCCTCTAAGGAGCTCACTTCGCCAGACGCGGGCGGAACGAACAAGGCAAGCCACTTCTATCCTATTGGGGGCTGCGGAGCATGAGGGTGGCGGGCTCTCCCGCGGTGCTGGCGGTGCTCCAGGAGGACACAGAAGTAGTAGTGTTGGAGCTGGTACGGGTGGAGGCGTAGCTCATTATCAGTCACTGCCCGCTCTATTGACCACTATGCAGTGTGGGTCAATCGTGGATTACTGCCACCTGCTTTGCTCGCTGCTGCTAAGCTGCAAACCCTCGGCGCAGGTGTACGTGGCCTACGGCTCCGTTCGTTGTGCTCCGGCGTCTAGTGTCGGTAGTCACAGCCATGGACACGGACATGGCCATGGGCATAAGCACGGTCACCACTCATTGGCACACGGACATGGACATGGTAATGGTGGTGGTGGTGACGAGGCGGTGTCCGTGCGTCCGCATCACTGGGTGGTGACGGTAGACGACGAGGTTTGCGGGGACCGTGTGCTGAAGCGGGTGATCTTCTGGGACGCGGCTACCGGCCAACAGTACTTGGTGGTAGACACTGGCAGTGCGCTTAATACTTTTAGTGGACTGCAGACCCAGAGTCAGGGGGCAGAGCGGCAGGGACAACGCGGACACGGACAGGGTGTGTGTTTTCATGAGCTGTTTGCTCTATATAACCACCGGCACTTCTACATCAACCTGCAGAAATCTCCGGGTGTGCTGCAGAGCAGCACCAGTGCGGGTGAGGGTGTGGATATGAGGGCTGGTGCAGGTGCAGGTGCAGGTGCTGGTGCTGGTTCCGGGAATAAGGCGGCTCTGTACCAGGCTTTCGCCTCCACAGGCGCAGGGACCAACTTCGTGTCGTTTGACCTGGCAAATCCAGCATATTGGGCGCTATTTCCACTGCAGTATCGTTCTGGGGACAGTGCCAATACCAGTATCAGTGCCGGTGCTGGTGCTGGCTCGACGCGGTTAGCGTTGCGCTATCCACCACTGACTAATCGCGAGGTTTTGATGCTAACAGGACCTCTCAAGAATCAACTTCCGTTCCAACTCTTGCTGCAGGAGCAATTCTTTGATCCGGCATATTCCAGTAGTGTAGGTGTCGAATCCACTGCTGTCGCTCCTCCTTTCACTGCCCTGCGCTGCTCCACTGCGCAGTTGGAGAGGTACCTTGAGGCCCATCTGCGTCGCATGGTCTCCCAGTGGCGACACGAGGAGCTCTCTGCTTATTACAGTGCGCAGCAGACAGACGTGGATATCCGTACTGTTTTTGATGAGGCTATGGCAGTGCTGCTGCATGTAAGACTTGCGCTGGGTTGCTTTGGACTGCATTGCTTTGCCTTTGGTGTAGTGTGTGTGTGGATGTGTTTGTCCTTTGCTGATGCCTTGTGGTATGTCCGTGTGTGTGCTTTTGTTGATATTGCAGGATGCGCTATCTAGCTACGAAAATGATCGGGTGCGGGGCTGCTTGCACACCGACCAGCCATCAAATGGCAATGGCAATGGCAGTGGTGCTAGCGGCGGTGGTGGTGCATTAGCCACCCAACTTCAGAGCTACATCCAATTCGGAGAGAAATTTAAAGCTTACCCGACGTGTGTGAGTCACTGCTACTTACCGGAACTGATGAATGTGATAAAATTCAAGTGTGATGTGTACAAGCATATCCTCAATGTTGACCCTAGCTATATCCAGTCAGCGACGATGAAGTTTGCACTCGCTGTGAAAGTATTTGTATATCCTAATAATGTTTGTGCCACGTGGCTTATCATTGGGCAGATCTCAAAGGAGGAGGAGTGAGTGGTGTGTTCCTAATGCTAATAAGATTTGATTTTGGGGATTTGTCCTGCTTCACACTGCTGGCACAAATCAGCAGACAGCAGCAGGTCGTCTCTCCATTTCAGGCTGACAATCGAAATGAGTTTGACTGTAATCAAAGGCGCTTGACTGTGAGTGGTGTTCAAAACTTCAAAATATTTCGCGCAATTATTGTTGTCACGGAACATAAATACAAACTGCTAGGACATTATATCCGGGAGTCAAAGCTACCACAAAGTGGAAATATCTTCGTGACTCTTGATAATTTCCACTTTGTAATCGTAAAATTGATTGTAATTTGTATTTAGTGTACCATTTTGCCACGATTTCCCCCCCTACAGATCAAAGTCTACGATCTGCTAACGTTATTACCTAACCCTATTAACTAGTTCTCACTTAATAACTCTTAAAAATGTCCACCGCAAAGAATAACTGGGCTAACGAAGACTCTAGCAGCGATGAAGAGGATGCCCCCACGCAGGAGGAACAGGTTGAGGAGCAGGCACAAGGAGCACAGGAGAGCGGAGAGCACGTGTTCATCATGCCAGACAAGGTTGCGAAGGTCAGCAAAAAACATGCATACGTCGCCACCGCGCCAGTCAAGCCCACTAAAGCTCAACTCACTACGCGTGCATTGATGGATTCTGACAGTGAAGAAGAAGAGGAGCAGGAGGAACAGGCAGAGAATGCCGCCACTGCTGCCGCTGCTGCTGCCCCTGTTGCCACCGCTGCCGCTACCGCTGCCCCAGTGAAGAAAGTCAAACTAACTGGTGCCGAGAAGGAGGCGCTCAAACAGAAGGAGATGGACGAGTTCAATGCGACGCTAGCTGCCATGGGTATGAAGGCGGACGCCCCCGCTCCTGCTCCTGTCGCTGCACCGACGCCGGCGGCAGCTCCTGCTGCTGGTGAGAAGGATAAGAACAAAAGGAAAAAGAAGGCGAAGGCAAAGGAGACTACCCCCGCCGCTGCGGCTCCTGTTGCGGTAAAGACCCCGGAGGAAATTGCGGCGCTGTTGAAGCAAAAGCAGGCTGCAGCGAAGGGTAGCAAGGGGGGCTCGAACAATACAAAGGCCATCCAGGCGCAAGTCGCTAAGGAACGTGCTGCTGCTGCTGCTGGCAAGAAGAAGGAAGTGTCCAAGGAGCATTATTCTGAGTTCAGCTGAGCGCTGTGCTGTGCTGTGCTATTCTTTTTTCTTCTTCTCTTCCTTCTTGATTGTATATATGCGCACATATCCTACCCTACTTTACCTTACTCTGCATGCTGCTGTGCTGTGCTACCGAGCTCGTATATTTATCCCTATTTATACTGGCTTCAGCACTGGGCGATGTATCATTAATTGACTAGCTTAGCAACTCCCCGCCGCCGTCCTCATGCTTGTTTACAAAGACACACAGACACACACAAGAAGTAAATAAATACCGCTAAGTTGATCCATTTTTGTATTTTATACAGTACATGCTATCGCGAAAAAAGTTACACCTGCTGCTGCTGCTGCTGCTGATACTTCCGGGGCAGCGGCTTCGGTTCAGATTCAACACATCTTAGTAAGCATGGTAGATGGCGCTTCCAGATACTTCTTCCACAAGTTGCTGAAGCACGCCACCGTCGCGCCGTCGATAACGCGATGGTCAGCGCTCCAAGAGATGTTCATCACGGTGCGAGGCTGCATGACAGCTGCACCTGAGTAAATTTGGTCATTGGTAGCCTCAGACCCGTCTGGCAGACAGTATTTTGGCACCACTTGGAACTTGCCTAGCGCACCAATCGCAACTTGTGGTACCACTAGCACAGGAACCATATAGGTGCCACCAATCGCGCCGATGTTGGAAAGGGTGAAGGTTCCGCCCTCAAGATCAGCGGCTGTGATCTTTCCTTCGCTTGCTGCAGCCTGCAGGCGTGTAATATCTGCAGCAATTTCCATCAAAGTTTTGCTCTGAACATCCCTAATCACAGGGACAATCAGTCCCTTGGGCGTATCCACCGCGATGCCAATGTTATGCGAAGCATAATACGTGACCTCAGTGGCGTCCTTATTAACCGTCGAGTTCAGCATGGGGTACTCTAGTAGAGCCAAAGATGCAGCCTTCAGCAGCAAAGGCATATAACTGAACTTCACTCCCTGGCCTGTCTTTTTGGCATCAGCCACGATCTCTTTGCGAAGCGTCACCAGCTTATCCACCGTGATTTCATCCGCATACACAAAGGTCTGAATCTCACGAGCAGCATTCATAGATTTGACCATCAATCGCTGAATGCCGCGAATAGGGGCAGTCTTCACTGTCTCACCAGGAGCAAAGAAAGATGAAGAGCGACCAGTAAAGCTAGACGATGTCGCAGCCACAGGTGCTGGTGAAGAGGCGGCGGCAGCAGCAGCATTGCCTCCGTTGGCGACAAATTTAAGCATGTCCTCCTTCAGGATACGTCCCTTGGGTCCAGTGCCCACCACCAAGGAGAGGTCAACATTCTGTTCCTTGGCAATGCGACGCACAGCGGGAGTAGTCAACACAGGACCGTTGGAAGCCGCACGACCAATAGCTGCCTCCCCAGCAGCTGAGGGAACGGGTGTCTTCACCGGCGTTGGCGCAGTGTCAGCAGGAGCAGGAGCAGGAGCAGGAGTCGCCCCTGCAACGGCGATGTCAACCAACGAAGCCCCCACCTTTACTATGTCGCCCACCTCGCCGTACACAGAGTCAATGACGCCACCGTACTTCGAAGTGATCTCCACCGTCGCCTTGTCGCTCTGCACCTCGCAAATGCGGTCGAAACTCTTCACAGTGTCGCCCTTCTTTACAAACCACTGCATCAGCTCAACCTCTGCGATGCCTTCCCCAATATCCGCCAGTTTGAAGGGCATCACGGTGCTACCAGCCCCCGCGCCAGGACTAGCTCCGGTGGGTGCTGCCGCAGCAGGAGAAGGAGCAGCAGGAGAAGGAGCAGCAGCAGCAGGAGAAGGAGCAGCAGCAGCAGGAGAAGGAGCAGGGTCCGCTGCACCAGTCTCAATATCGACCAGCGCCGAGCCGACAGGAACGATGTCTCCCTCTGCAAAGTTGACAGCTTCGATGACGCCACCGTACTTTGAAGTGATCTCCACCGTCGCCTTGTCGCTCTGCACCTCGCAAATGCGGTCGAAACTCTTCACAGTGTCGCCCTTCTTTACAAACCACTGCATCAGCTCAACCTCTGCGATACCTTCCCCAATATCCGCGAGTTTGAAGGGCACGACAGCCATCGCCTTGGCGCTGCTGTGGAACGCCGAAGAGCGGGAGATTGCGGTCGACTGCAATGCATCAATACACAAATACATATAGACATAGGGTAAACGCGGTCACACTACAATATGCTGGGTCTACTTACCACCTGGAAAGATGCCCTGAGGCCAACGCGCACACTTCGTCCGAACATGGTGAGCAAACAGATGAATGCGAAGTCAAAATATATTAAAGGGTCTATGATACATAGATAGATCAAACATATAGAGTGTTTCTCCTTTCAAAAGAATTACTCATCCAGCACCCTATGATCATCTGCTCCACCACTGAGGTCCAGCAGCACCAGCAGTTTGGTGATAGCCAGCAGCAGCCAGTGCGGTGGTCGACGGATGTGGAAATGCTTGCAAACAGCAGCAGCAGCCAGGCTGTAGCGGACAGGCCCTTGACACACAGTCTCCGGCCTGCTCAGAAATTATGTGCCCTTCTTTGCTGCCAGCAGCCAGGCCAGGTCAGTTTGCAGGATAACACTAGATAAAGTTAACATTAGATTGTTTTCATTATCAAAGCATTATGCATTGGGCAGAAATAAGCACAACTATTAAAATAATATTGACAATTTGTTACTGATATTCGTTGTGCTATTTTAACCATGGCTGAAGAACACGAGGTTGAAGACTACTCAGAGGAGGAAGAGGAAGAAGAGGAAGAGGAAGAAGAAGAAGAGGACGAAGAGCTGTTGGAAATGCAGCGTAAAGCTGCAGAGAAGCTGGCTGCCATGAAACTTGCTGCAGAGAAGCAGAAGGAGAAATTGGCTGCAGACAAAGAGAAGGCGCAAGCTGCTCGCAGCAAGCGCAGTTCTTTCTTGACCGACCAGACTGTGTTTTCTTCTACGTTTACCGCTGCTCAACAGGAGGAAGAGGACAAACAGCGGCGTATTAAGGAGGAGAATGGAGCTAGACTAACTGCCGCGATGCAGGCCACTAGCGGGGGGTATGTGGCTCCCAAAGCTAGCTCAGTGTATAGTTCAGGTGTGCATGCATCAGCTGGCTCTAGCGCCCTCGAGGTGCCAAATACTTCCCCCTCCCCCTCCCCAGAGCCAGAGCCGCAGCCAGAGCCGCAGCCAGAGCCGCAGCCAGAGCCGCAGCCAGAGCCGGGTAATCGCGCACGCCCAGTGCTAGTAACGGAGCCACCGAAACCTCCTGTCTCTGCGGCGGGCAATCAGCGATTGTTTGGGGGTACCAGGGGAGGCAGCGCTGCGCCTGGCGTGGGTGGCAGGAATTTTGAGTCACTGCTTAGCGACGAACCTGAGACTGAACCAGAGGCTGAACAAGAGTCTGTGCTTGAACCAGAACCAGAGCCAGCGTCAGTTCCGACTCTGAGCTCAGATTTGTTTGGTGACTCTGGCTCAAGCTCAAACTTCATTGCTCCCCCTTCGGCCCTTGCTGTCTCTGATGGTGTTGGCGCTAGTGATGGTGCTGGTGGGTTTGGCGGCAGTGATGATCTGCGTGTGCCGACAAAGATTGCGGCCATGAATAAGCCTGTCAAGGGCAAACACAAAAATAAGAGTGGCGGCGCCTCAGCCGCCTCAGCCGCCTCAGCTGACGCAAGCGCTGATCCTGCTGGTGGGTATGGTTCTCCAATCGTACCGATCATCACCACTACCACCTCTTCACCCGAGAAAAACCAGCCCTCTCCCATCCCCAAGGCAAAGGCTGGGGCACCGACGCCTGAGCCACGGGCACTGACTGAAGAAGAACTTGAGGTAAGTGGTCATGTTCATCGTCATGTTCATCGTCATGTTCATGTTCGTGTCATTGGAGGCTTCACCTTATTTTGTACCGCACTGTGCCGCATCTGCTGACTGTGTTGCCTCTGCTGTGGGTGTTACTGTAGGATGAGCGCAACCGCCAGTCGGAGATCGATCGTAGCCAGTGGCAGGCGCGGCAGACTGACCTAACCAAAAAGCGCCAAAACTTCCACGGTGCTACGGCCTACGCCTATGGCGGTGTCTTTGCCTGGCAGATGTACGGGACTGCTGAGAACACTGACGATAGCGGAGCGCCGTACACAGTAAGCGCTGTTTATTTATAGCCCGAGACAGCAATTTGTTTTCTAACGCTCTGTGTGGTCTGTTTGCGTTGCCATTCGTTTGTCGACTTTAGGAGTATCTCATGCGCTGCCAATGGGGCCCCACGTGGGAGACCATGCGGCCATGGATTGCCGCGCGACGGTTCAAGGAGTTTTCGTATCTCGACTCTCAGCTTCGTGATCATTTTCCCAAGTACAACTCTCAGTTTCTGCCTCTCCCTGAGAAGAAGCTAATTGGTCATCTGGATACAGACGTGGTGAAGGGGCGCCAAATAGCTCTCGAGCTATATATGGTGCGGTTGGTTGAAACAATGCCTGATGCCTTGGCAAGTAACTATGTGAATGTGTTTCTGAACATGAAGAACAGAGTGAGTGTGATTTGTGCCAAGATCGATCAAGAGGAACGCATTAACGCAGCGCGCAGTGGCGAAGAATATGAGTCTAGTATTCCGGTGCAGTTTCAACGTCCTGTCCCAGAAGGCTCTGGAGCTCAACGCCGTGCCTCGAAGAAATTGGTCAGTCCCGGGCAGACTGGCGAGTTATCTGCGGACACATCTAACTGTAACAACCCGGTGGCACCTATCGCGGTCAAGTTCTCGGAGGACGAAGATCGTAAGATCAGAGCTATCAATGTGCTGGTGAGGCTGCGTGTGACATCTTTTCATTTATGTGAAGCGTTTGTGCCCTCAGCTTTTTCTGTTCTTACTGTTGTGCTCTGCTGATGCAGACTTACAATGCCGACTCGGCTGCTGCAGTGATAGCTGACAGTAAACGCGCGCAGGAGGCTTTTGACCCTTTAGGGGGTGCCTCGTTGCACCCAGACAGCGCAGCAGCTTCGATTGCTGCCTGCACGGAGGATCAAGTGTGCGATGTGGAGGAAGCTCTAGTGGGTATTCGCGAAATTTTGAAAGGAGTCACGATCAAGGTAGGTGTAGTCAGAGCTGCCTCGATTATTGTCTGCTCCTGGTATGTCTGACTGCTGCTGAACTGCTGTGCGTCCGCTGATCCTCTGCAGAATCTTCACACCCATCGACCATCGCTGGTGTATCTGCTACAACAGTGCTGCTACTTCTGGCCTAACATGGCTCAGACCATGGCATTTCAGGACTCAACCTCAACATCTTCCGGTGATGGTGCTGCTACAGCCATTGACTACACTCTTATTCCCCGAGTCATGCAAGCTGAGGAGGACCTAACACGCTATCTGAACGAGTTTAAGAGCGTGGATAACATTGCGCGCAGCTCCAGGCCCGTCGGTTCCTCGTCGTCTTCGTCAACCAGGTAAACAGTAAGCACAGCAGTGTGCGTTTAAAGTTTGCGGCTTTCCCCTGCTGAAATGTAAAATTTTGATTTCCTAAAGTCTAAATTCTGATTCCGCATGAATTTGATAAAAATGATTGCCAATTGCCGAAAATTCGAATGCCAATTTGGCGCATATGAGATACACATCACATCCAGTCAGCATGCGGTGCTTCTCCTCCGTCCACTTCCTCTGCTTCCTCTCGCAGCACTCCTGACTGTTCCACCTGTCTCGCATAAACTGCAGCTTGAGCAGCTGCCTCACCACGTCGAGCAGACACAGGTACACCAGGTACACCACCGTCGCTACCACTGCTATTTCCATTTCCACCACGAGCAGATAAGCGGGCAGACATGTCACCCCTTGCTGACTCCACAGCAGCGCTATTATTAATGATCGCAGGCTCTGGATTCGTCGACTTCATGAAGATACCGTAGGGTTTCGTCCACATGGAGGCCCCCGAGGACAGATTGTAATAGAAATAGAGCCCCGAGCCCTCATCAAGCACTCTACCAAAGACGCGATATGCTGTGTCAAGAACGCGGTTTCGCGCAATAATACAGCGAGCAAAACCTTGCAAAACATCTGCAGCCCGGCTTCGTTTTGCAACACCCTTTCTACGCCTTCTCTTCCCATATCTAAGCAACTTACAGTACCACCTATTCGGCGGAGTTTTGTCTTCATTATGCTCATACGTGATATCTTTGATATATTTCACATGTTTTTTCATGACGAGGTTAGTGGGCAGACGCCACATAGACACGTCGGATTTAATGTTGTGATAATAAAAACGGCCAGTGTCGTCGTCAAATACTCTACATCAGCAACATAAAAAGGTTGGGAGGGTAAGTGTTGGAATACATGAAGTCATGTAGCGACATGGGGTTGGTTTTCTTACTTCTGGATCACCTGCTTGCAGTACAGCTCACTGATAGCTATTTGGATTTTGAACCGCCGCCAGTACCGCTGCACAACCGCAATCGCTTCATCCTCAGTGAACGGAATAAATACTGGAGTGCACAGCTTGTCATGCACCTCCTTCTCTCGCCGGGCACGAGCTTCTGCGTCTAGAATTACTGTGCGATTTTTAACCTGCAGTGGGATCATTTCACGCACCGGCCGAGAGGGCTTGGTGCTCTTCAGAGGGGAAACCGAGCGCTGTGCTAACTTGGACACTGTAGGCACGCGTGATAGCGCCGGGCTGCCTACTCTTGTACCTGCCATAGAGGACCCAGCCGAGCACAGTGCACTGCCAGCCAACGAGCGGGAGCGCAAAGGAGACCCAAAAGGCGAACCCATAGCCGATCCTGGAGGCATCAGCTGGAGCAGTTCGTCGGGCGGTCTATGTGGAGTCTCGGCTGGCACACCATTTGCCACACAGAAGGCGATGTCCTTCTTACGAATATCTTTGCGGAGCATTCGCTGCATTTCGCGCAGTTTTGTCTCAACATTCACTGCCTGGCGACCAGCCGTGCGCAGTTGGGTATCTACTCCTTCGTCATCCCCGATGCTTGCCAGTTGTTCCTTCTGGGTGTTGAGCGTTGACATCAGCGATTTACCTTGGTTTTCTACACGCTTTATTTCTACAAGGCCAAGGCAGGGAGGCAGAACAGATAACAGATACAAATGAATACGTTTGTACCACAAACATGATTCAGTAGCATTACAATGTTTACCTGTTTTAAAGGCTGCATGTTGACGGTTAAACCCAGTCTCTTCGTCATCCTCGATATTCACGAACACGTGAGGCACACGATAGGGGGGGTGCCGCGCCGCGAAACCTGACAGACAACAAAATGATAATGGTTAGAGCTCATCCAAACCTGACTTTCTACCTACAATAGGCATATATAGACTTGAACGCGGACTCACATGTCTGGCAATAGTAGCCAAGACCCCGAACATCCATCGCCGCGCAGGAGTTGCACTTTAGTGTCGCTACCGCGCCAGTACACAGGAACATGCACGTGCAGCGTCGCTGAGCAACATTAGAAGGGTGTTTCTTAGTGTAAAGTGGCAATTTGCGGTAAAATATCTCTGTACTTGGCTTGTCATTTCCGTATTCTAGCGGGGCCGCATCCTCCTTTTGCGGCACTTGGTAGGTAACGGCATCCGACATTAGCGACTCACCCATGGCCGCCAGCATTTCACTCAGTTGCACGGTGTCGTGCTCTTCCTGGAAGTAGTCCATCCTTTAAATAGCGTTTGCTTGTTGTGTTGATAGTGTAGCTGGTGTACCAAGGTGTACAAAATCGTACTCACTGCTTCGCTTGAATACACCGTCCTTGAAAACGTAGCACTCAGAGTAGCAAAGCAGGATACAACGTAAATCATAAAAATATATATCGATACGTGTGCGCTCCAATAGGTTTTAAATTTAGGACACTACCACAATTAGTATCATCACCACTTATTATCAAATAATAGTAGTTTCAATCTTGTTATTCTTGTCCGTCCTGTCGGTAACGGCACCTGGGGCAGCACGTCACTGCTCCCGGCGGCAGACTGTGCTGCTGCTGCGCCGGCTGTTGCTGTCCCAGCAGCAGGTGTCCAGGGTGTCCTGTTACTGGTGACAGACTGACAGACTGTGCAGCTAGCAAAAGTTGGACGGCCAGCAAACGATCATCTATTAAAACTTTAAAAGATGTGTGCGGTAGTAGCAAACTAGCTATTTCATTAAAATTACATCAAACATTAATTGTTATAATTTGTTTCCTTCAACTCAACGATCTAATGATGCAGTCTGTGGTTGACTACAGTATCGTGTCGCTGCTGCGCGATGACAAACTTTGGGACAGCGATAACTACCTTCACACCACAACCAAGGTCACCGAATACTACTCTAGCTTGGTCCAGCCTGTTACTGATGAAAGTGAGGCGGTGTCAGTAGATAAAAGACTAATGTGAGACCGTGTTGCGTTACCGTATCTGCTGGTACCGCAGTAAAACCACTGGGCAATGGTCAATGCAGTTGACAATGTGTGATACTATTTTACTAATTTCATCATGTGTTGCCGTTTTCTGTTGACCCCTGTTTTTGCCTTGTTTTTTCAGCAACCTCTCGAAGTTTTTTCGCAGTCATGTACCTGAGTTAGACGGGAAATTCGAGCTCAAGGTACTGTCTGGACGGGGCATCGGGTTGGTGGCACGTGAGGAAGTGCAGCGTGGGGACCTGGTAGTCCGAGTGCCACAAAAGCTGATGCTGTCAATGAGCAATGTTGCGGCCACACCATCGACAACAGCAGCCAAGGCAAAATCAAAATCAAAGAATAAGGTGAAAGCTGACGATACGGTCACTGCGACAGTGCCGGTGGCATCGGCTGGAGCAAGCGCACCGCCCGAAATTCCTAAAGCTCTGTATGATTTACTGCTGCGTTTTGGTGACAATCCGACCTTCCAGTTGGCTGCGTTGCTGCTCTGCTTCCGCGCCCAGGGCTCACGGGGCTTCCACTATGCGTATATCGCAGCTTTACCGGGTTACACTGAAGAGAACTCTACTGCCGCAACTGCGGCTGCTGCCGCAGCAGGTGGACTGTGTACGCCTCTGTACTGGAATCAAGAATGCCTATCCTTTGTTAAGGAAGCATTTCCCAGTGAGTATATATGGCGTGTTATGTGCACGTGCGTTGGTTACTGGTATTTTCTGCCTGTGCTGTCTTTCATGCTCTGTCTGTCGCATTCTGTCCGTCCTGTCCGTCCTGTCCGTCGCATATGTCTGTCACAGATCACTTGACGATGCGTGTAAGCAATAATATCCGCGCTTCGCTCATTCTTTATATCCGTCTCTACAACGAGCTCGCGCTGATGTTTGGTGATGCAGAGCGCAACATAGGCTTAGCAGAAGCTGGTATGACGCTGGCAAATTTCTCCTGGTTCCACTTTCGCTGGGCTATCAGCATTGTGATCAGTAGACAGAACATTGTCCCTATTGCTGCTTCCAGTGCTGCTGCGGCAGGAACTTATGTTGTTACTGACGCCGGGCCTAAACCTAAGAGCACCGAATTAGCGCTTATACCTGTCTGGGATCTGATGAATCACTCTATTGAGTCTGTTCATGGTGACGACGACAAGGTTTTGACTGAGAATGGCAGTGCGAGTGCGAGTGCGAGTGAGACTGAGAAAAAGAGTAGTGATCGTCCGAACGCAAATGGTGGTACCCATATTCCCGAGTTACAGACTTTTTTCAACGCGGAAACGAATTCTGTGGAATTCAAATCCCCCACAAATGTTCCAAAAGGTGCTGAAATATGCATGTTTTATGGTGAACGCAGCAACTTTGAGCTGTTACTCTACTCTGGCTTCTGCCTTGCCAGCAATCGATTCGACGTAGTTGATATATGCGTACCTCTGATGGCACATCTGAATAACCAGATGCCCCCAGGCGCCAGATTTGAGTTTGTAGCACCGGGAGATCCAAAATTTCATAAGATCCGCGAGATGGTGTTTAAAACTTATGTCGCTGGGGCCGGACGTGCCGGGGTCAAATATGGCGTGAGTGAGCTGCCATTCCCTTTAAGCTGGGATACTCCTGCTCCTGCTGTTGGCGTGGAAGCTGTTCCTTTCCAGTTCCTGCTAAGTTGTTTCTTGTATGCGTGCGAGAGCAAAGATGAGCTCTCCTCTCTGCTCCGAAGCCCCCCTGCCAGTGCCAGCGAGCTTTTTGTCTGCGCAGCACCCGCTGCAGTGAAGGACACGCTATTGTGTGCTGTTACTGCGGTGAAGATGCTGCTGGCTTATGAATACGGCGAGCAGCGTTACTCCACTGTGGAACGTGCGAGCGATGTTGAGGTCGACCCATCTGGCTCTTCTGCCGCCACTGCGGACGGCGCACTGGGAATGATGCAGGTCATGCGACTTGCACATATTCAAGTTGGAGCTTTCCACCTGAAGCAGCTTCTGACCCTCTTGGAGACCCTTTAAAGGAACTCTGTGCGGATGTGCCGCTTTTTTTCATAACGAACTGAAAACTTTATAAGGTCGCGTCATGTTGTTTGTTGTCATGCGTCAGGATACTATCGGATACCCCGTATTACGAAAATAGATAAATTACACACAAACTGTAGACACCCAAAAATTGGCACCACTAAAGCCTGCACTACACCTCACCGGCGCACTGGCTTTCTCCTGCGACTTTTACGGTTACCTAGTTTATTTTTACTCGGTTGGTACCAAAACTCGCTCTCTTCCTTGGGGATAGCTGGTGAACATTGCTGTTTGCACGAATCACAACCCGTGACATCCACTCCTTTGTCCTTCAGATGAGACAGCAGCAGTGAGCCCACTGACTGAGGGGTGGTCTCAGAATTCGCATCTGCCCCACCGCTTCTACAAAGAACATCTGCCAGTTGGGCGTGAAGGCATTTCACATCGTCCACTTTATCACGAGTGATTCCCGTAATACCACTGCAGATCAGTATCACACAGCACACAACAGCCAACAAAGTAAAAACACAGCAACATAAGGCAATCAAAATACCAAATAGAAACCCGTTACCTGCTTTGTATCTGCTCCATAGTCTTCTTCATGCCCGCCACCGAATCTGAATTGACACGTCCCACCAAAGTCCTTCGCCAACCAACCGCGTCTTCTCCTGCTGGCTTCTGTTTCGAGGCAAGCTCAACTTCTCCATTCGAACGTTTTTTCTCCACCTCCTCAATGCGCGCCATGAGCGCCGCATAAGTGGGTTCCCACTCAAACAGCTCCTTGCGAATCGCCGCGTGGGCGTCGTTTATCTCTAAAAAGGATTGCTGCAACGGCGGTGACTCGGCCACTGTCTCATTGAGGCATGCAATGCTGTCTGACTGGTGAGTCAGCTCAAGCTGGTCAATTTCGCGCACTACAACAGAAAAATTCATCAATGATACACATAAGATCTAAAGGAACATATAAGGATCATAGTGGACAGGCGCACCTAGATAGGGACAGCTGAGCCTCATGAACCCACTGTTGGCTACATACGGCGTCAGCGACTGCCGCACGAATGCGCGAGGAAACCCGTGCCGACAACGCTCCGCCTCCACGCCTACAAAGCCGGAATCGGGCAGAAACACCAGAATAAATGTGCCCGCTGACGTTAATACTAGTACATCGACCACACATACCGATAACTCCATCGACATTGCTCTCAAGCTGGCGATCGGCGATGATCTCAAGATCCAATTCTGAGGGAGCCTCCAATTTGTTGTTAAATAGCCTAGCCATATCCGCCGGGTCCATAGGTCGCCAAGATGATGTCGCCAATCCCCGTCCAATAATTTTAGCCTTTGGGAACCCCTTGAGGAGCCGGCCGAGCGCACCTACGGCATGATCACATACTTTGAGCATCATGGTCAAAACGTTTTCCACCTAATGAGGACTATTTCAGCTCTTAGGAAATGAGATCCACAAAAACTATGATATGAATGCCATGTAATTACTTTAAACATTAGCTTTAACTTTTTCTTCATTGCAACTCATCTCACTAACACTAGCTCAGTGATACTAAGCTGGTTCACCAATGATGGTTCTGACAGGCCTTCAGGGGTTTGCATCAAGAAAAAAAAAGAGGAGAACTTCCTTACCATCTCACTGCTGTTGCACTGGATCTTGTCACTGAGGTATACTGTAAATATGGGCCATTTGACTTGCGCTATGGAACACGATTGAATGGTCACGCGGCTGCTGACAATTTACCCAGAAGAACCTTCGGCGACAATTACATTGCGGAAATAGTCCGAAATACGAAACATGTTTTAATTGCAATGTGTATTAGGATAATGGTATTGATATAACGCTTACAAATCCTCGTATTTATAGCATCTTGAATTACAGGAATGTCTGATCTGAATGACCTTACTTTGGGTGCCACCGCCGGCACCGGTGAGGATGTTGCTCGGGCTGCTCCCGGTGGTCGTGTTATTGAAACAGCATCTGGTGAAGTGCTCACAGAAGTAGTGGTTTCCGATGAGGTTCCTGATGACATGTCTGAAATGGATGAGCTGGAGTCGGTCCTAGACGATGAGCACGGCATGGAAGAAGTCGACCCGTCGGAGCTGGAAGCAGATGACTTGGGACCAGCTGGTGCTATTGAAGATCAATCAATCTACACTTTCGCAGAGCACACTGACTCGGTGTACTGTGTAGCAATGCACCCGACGATTCCTGGCCTTGTTGTGACTGGTGGCGGAGACGACAAAGCGTTCCTGTGGCGATATGATGTGTTGTCTTCACCCCCGCTGCTTAGCTCTATCCCCCTTGAGCACCCTGACAGTGTTATCAATGTCGGTTATAACTTCGATGGTAAGCACGTTATGACTGGTGGTTTCGCCTCTGAGGCCAATGCGAAGGCAGACGACTCGTTAGTGCGCGTGTGGGATGTCGGTAATGGTGCGCCTGTGTGTCGCCTTGTGGGACCATCAGAGGATGTTGAGTGGTGCCAATGGCACTCCAAGGGTAACGCCGTGGTCGCCGGGTCAAAAGACAGTACAGTCTGGATGTGGCTAACTGGCGCCGCACCAGCTGCTGGTGCTCCACCCGGGGAAGGCCAATGCGTGCAAGTATTCGCAGGGCATGACGGTGCAGTTACTGCTGGTTGCTTTTCTTCAGACGGAAAGACTGTCTGCTCCGGCGGCGAGGATGGCACGGTACGTGTCTGGGCCCCTAAGACGGGTGTCTGCAAGCATACGTTCCAGGAGCACACGGGTCATTCACTGACTGTCACATCGTGTGTGTCATCACCTCTGGACCCGGCCCTAATTCTGTCTGCTTCAATGGATGGCACGGTACTGCTTCTGCACATTGGCACCATGAAGGTGCTACAGAAGTTCGTACACAGCACTAAAGCACTGGAGGCGCAGCAGGCACAGCAGTCTATGGACGTGGACGAGGATGAAGCACAGGATAACTACGATGCCCCGGTGGGTGGGGCTGGTGATGAGGGAGGTGTGATCATGGGGTCTGTCGAATGTATCGGTTTTTGCCCTCTGGCACAGTTTAAATTTGCCGCTAGTGGTGGCGTAGATGGAGATTTGAAGGTCTGGGACATGATCACTGGTCAGCTGCGCTGCGTATGCGCACACGGTGACACTGTGTCTGCGATGAAGTGGCATGCATCAGCACCACTGGTGGCTACGAGCAGCGGTGATTTGGCACTTCGTCTGTGGGATGTCCGTTCCGGTAGCTGCCTGCGCTCCTTCACTGGTCATTCTGCGCTGATCACTGGCTTTGACATGAGGTCGTTGCCAGAGCCTGCGGTTTTGCCTGCGCCTGTTTCTTCCTCGGCAATTACTGAGAGTGAATCTTCATTGTCATCGGACTTACCACCTGCTCCCCCCGCAGTACCTGCCTCTGCTCCTGGGTTTTACACTGATGTTATTGTTAGTGTATCGGATGACAATACCGCCAAAGTGTTCGTCTACAACGCCGCAGAGTTGCTTGCATAAGTGTCCCGTAGTTACGAGTGTATGTATATAAGGTAAATGTAACCAAAATGAAATTTAATGACTTAAATAACTAATAATCAAGCTTCTTGAACTTTGGTGAGAAAAATCAGAAAAAGTATGGCAGTGATATTTGATTTATCTACACTGAAATATAGTGTAATATATTTATGATGCCATCAGCCAATTACAAGGATCGCTGAGGACCGTTCTTTATTTCTTTTGTCTGTGACAGAAAATGAGAAAGGTTCAAAGTTCAAAGGGTTCGCAAACCTGGCAAATTGATCACGAAATTGTCTGATAGAAGGACGAAGTTTCAATAAAAACTTGATATGTAATTACGCGAAATCAAGAGCATACTAAGTCGACATATTTTTGATATGATTCCGAACTTTGTCTCTGTCCCCAGTGTGACGAGCTTTCTGCTAGAACTGTTTACTATCGGTTAACTTATTAATTTACGTTGCCTCATGAAGTCAAAATTAATCAGAGCGGAGACCGTGTACGAAACGAAGTCACCGCTCTATTTCTCTTTCTACTCAGGTATGCAGTAATGTACCTGTTTTATTAGTTTTGTAAATTATCCTTATCTGGTGTTTGAATTGTTCAGATGGTGCATTCGAGAAGAAGTGGTTACCATGGAAGCCATTGCACTTTATCTTGAGGGAGGATGCATCTCTCACGTATACCAAGACAAAAGGCACCAAAGGTAGGAGCCAAAGAGTCGTATAAGTAGCTGTGACTGTACCTGTGCGATGGTTGGTAAATGTACTAACCCTCACCCTAATCCTAACCATGTTGCTGCTGTTGTTCTAATTGTTAGGAGTGGTGCTTGACTTATCATCATCTACACTGGAGAAAATTCCAGTCGACGGATCTGAGGGCACAGCTCAGCTAGGTAAAGTGATTGGATTGCGACGTGTAGCCTTTCTCCCTATGGCTAACCCATGTGTGTGCTGTGCTGTGCTGTGCTGTGCTGTGCTGTGCTCGCTCACTTACTTACTCTTCTGGTCTGCCTGCTGGTCCTCGTGCAGGTGTGATTTCTGACGTGGGTGTGCGAGTGACCTGCCGACAGGACGGGTTGGACACTGAGTTCCGTTGCGTTTTCCCGTCTACTGAGCTGATGTTGTTCGTGGATGCGTTGGCAAGCTTGTCCTCTGTGACCAATCTGCGAGCATTTAAGACCTCCATGGCGTGGGATCAGCAGCCGGATTGGATTCCGATTTCAAGTGTTGAAGCGAATCGGAACCCGCTACGAGGAACGTTTTTGGATACGTCAACCCAGCAAGCAACGCT
>JACKZZ010007745.1_pt1 | contig 24789 bp, 7 predicted proteins | sample 8027871 | NCBI WGS metagenome assembly JACKZZ01 (sample SAMN15724774, study PRJNA655200) | protist metagenome | isolation source: fluorescence activated cell sorting (FACS) single amplified genomes of... | place: USA: West Boothbay Harbor, Gulf of Maine | collected 2000-07-19 | reverse complement strand
AATATACCCATTTTTTAGGTATCTCTTCTTGTACTTTTTTAGATACATCTATTCTGTTTGATGTTATCTTTTTTCGGTTAGGACCTTTGTAATTTATTTATTAAATCTTGATGTTTTTTACAAAAAATAAAACGATTGCTAGTTTTAATGTTATATTGCAAATCCTTTGTGGATGTTATGGTATTGCCGTTGGTAATAGCCGTATTATTAGTCCTTGCTTCCACGGCAACAAGAACAAAATCAACAAATTTACCCCGTGTGTATCTTGTACCACACTCTCATGATGATGTTGGATGGGTGGATGATATGAACACAATGTATAATTCAACACGTCCTGGTAACAATACTATCAAAAACATTTATGATACAGTAACTGAAGCGTTAACTGAAAATCCGTCACGAAGATTTATTTCTGTAGAAATGTATTGGCTTCATCGATGGTGGAATGATAAAAAAACTAGGGAGGAGCAACGTATATCGTTTACCAAGTTAGTTTTCAATAGACAAATTGAATTTGTATGTGGTGGGTGGGTGATGCATGACGAGGCGGTTACACATTATCAAGCAGATGTAGATCAAATGACAATTGGACATGAATTTATTATCGAAACGTTTGGTAAGGAGTATGTCCCTAGAACATGTTGGCATATCGATCCATTTGGTTCAGTTGGTAGCAACGCTGCGTTGTACAGTAAAATGAGCTTCAATGCATTTGGTACAAATAGAATACCAGATAATATGAAAACTTTATGGGAAAATAATCAAGAGTTGGATTTTATATGGGAAGGCACTTCTAGTGGAATTGAGTCTGATAAACTCTTTACGCATGTGATGGACAGTTATGGTTACTGTCCGCCAAATATTCCACGAAATGCGTTTATGTGGGACGATTATAATTATTGGTCAAAAACTGGTGATGGCAAAGGTCCTGAACCACAAGTAAATGAGTCAAATGTAATTGAATTTGCACAAAATATTACTCATTGGTTTAAAAAACAAGGGAAATGGCGAAGAGTGCGAGAGATTATGCTATGGCCTTACGGTTGTGATTTAGAGCAACATAATGCTACGCTTAATATGAAACAAATGGATTACATTATTGATTATATCAATAAAAATCCAAACAAATTTGGTTTAACTGTTCAATATGCAACACTAACAGAGTATTTCAATGCATTAAATGCATTAAAAACAGTAAAATGGCCTGAGCGTGGCATTAAGACAAATTTAAGTTTTTTACCATTGGGGACTGTTTCGCAATATCCAGGGTTTTACAATAAATCCACAGAAATGAATTGGTGGAGTGGATTTTTTACCAGTCGGCCAATATTAAAACGAAAAGCAAGGGTCGCTTCATCATTTTTAGTCACTGCAGAACGACTGTACATACAATCCTTGTTCTCCAATTTAGAAGAATCCTCACGTGTTGTTATTACTGGCAATAATTTGCCTGCTGGTATAATTAATTTACGTCTTGCAGTAGCAGTTGTTCAACATCACGATGCAATTCCTGGTACATGCAGGCCAGAAGTTACTGAAGTATATCTTAATGATATCGATATCGCAATGAATGAAACGCAAGAAATTATAAAAAATAGCATTAGAACAATATTGCAGCTTCCTGGAAGAATAACAGCACATGTTGAAAAAAATATATTTTTAAGAAAATATGATGATGAAAAAAGTGCAAATTTTGATGTATTTATATATAATCCACTGGCTTGGACACGAAGTTATATTGTAGAAATAGTTGCAACACCTTCTATCAGTCCTAAAATACTGTCAAGTATGTCGAAAATAAAAAATATTATAGTTACAAATATTAATGGAACCGTAATGCCATCACAGTATAATGATAAAGATGGAACAATATATTTTCATGCAAATACACTATATCCATTGGGTATAACAAATTTTAATGTTCGACCAGTTTATGATGAAGTTAATTCGGATAATTATGACCACAAACAGCAATACAAGAAGAAAGATGTGAGTGACTTTGTTAAAGATAATAATTATATACTGTTAAAGAACAATTTTACTGAATGGATATTTGATATTAATGGAAATCTTTTACGTGTGAATCAAAAACCTGTTTCACTTGAATTTGTGCAGTACCCAACGGATACAACAACGCAGCTAAGTGGCGATGCGTACCATTGGCGACCAATGGATGCGGCTAAGAATATTATACTGTGTGAAACACCTAGTGCCATAAGTTACTATACGGAAGGTGCGGTAACATCTATATTAAAAATAAATTATGCAAATGAATGTGTGAATGGAACTGAAATTAATGTTACGTTTAAGCTTAACAAAGTAGGTGAGAAGACAGAACAAATAAGTATGAACATTGATGTTGAAGTTGGACCAACTGTACATACAAATTCTGATGTAGCTATGCGTATTCAATCTTCCATTTTGAATCATAATGGTCATTTTTATACAGACGAGGGAGGCTTTCACCACCGTTTACGAATCTTTAACCCAGACAAAGACAAAGATGTTTTGAACAATGTTGCTGGAAATTATTTTCCCGTTGTATCGTCCGCCTATATTCAGGACAGAAACGCAGATGATCAATTAACCATTTTCACTGAGCATTCACATGGAATTACTAGTTCAAAATCTGGAGAAATGGAAATTATGTTACATAGAAGAATTTCAAGTGGGTTTATAAATTTAGAAAATGTGAATAAAAGCTATTCAAATTTTAGGATTTTATTCAGCACTGTATCAGAATATGAAAATGTTAGAAATTATATGACACAATACATTGAACATCCACCAATGATTTTTTTTCATCATAATAATAATGATACGCACCATGATCAAAATGCAGTAGCACAGGAGCATTCACAACTAAAAGAAAGAAACGCAATGTCACTTAATAAAGAATATATACCAATACCATCAACCTTACAGCTACCAATTAATATTCATTTAATGACATTGGAACTTGGAATGCATGAAGAAAAAGAGAGTAGAAGAGTTGTTAGATTCCGTTTGATAAATTTATTAGAGCCCAATTCTAATAATAGCAAGAGTGCCATCACAGTAAATGTCACAAGCTTGATGAAAAATATATTTTCAATTAAAAAATGGCAAGTTAGAACTTTAACTGGTGCGATGGAGATGACGTACGCAGAGAAAACAAGAATGAAATGGGGTGCAACAAAAAGTGGGCGTAGTAGCATGATTATGATGAATAACAATAATAACGAAGAGCAATGGTCAACTGGGGATGTTGTTGTATCTATTAAACCCTTAGATATTGTTACATTGCATTTAATATGTTAAAACATTAATGGATAATATGAAATTATAATTTATTAAATTTTTTTATACTCTATATATAATATATAATCTATTATATCAGATTACTACTACTACTAATAATAATAATAAAATAATAAATAATAATTATAATACTGTAATAATAAAAAAAATTATTATAATAATATAAACCATAATAATGAATAAATAATACGTCCAAACGTCATCAATATATTCATTGTAACGACCCTGTTAGTGAAAGTGGAACGGAAAATGGGAGGAAGACGGAGAGAGCAAAAAAAAAAAAATAATAATAATTAATTTAATTTTTTATTATTATATTATACCAGGTATATAGTATTATTATAATAATAATTATTACTTTGCATCTTCTTCCAGCATCAAGTAGCAAAAATCCACAGCAGCAACAACAACTGATCGGGTCCAATGTGCTAGGTAATACTGGAAAATATTATCACTACACACACATACACACACATACATATATACATATATAAATATATACATATACACACACATACATATATACATATATATACGTAAAGAAATTATGGCTTCAATTATAACTTCAACGGGTAGTATCGATGATATAGCAACACGAATGAAAGATTTGAAATTGACATTAAAAAACGATGAAGCATTGGCCTATTTAGATATTAATATTGATGAGACGACAGAGAGGTATAATAACTGTGTTGAATTTGTTAAAACAAAGAACTTGGCGTATGGACTCAGCTCAAATAGATTGGTTGAATTACAAGGATCGGAATTGGCTCGTTTGCCAGAATTGTATGACTCAGATTATGATACAAAACAGAAAAGGATGATAGTACGCCTGCCAAACCAACGTATAGTAGTAAAATTATTCACCAAAATAGCACCGTTGGCATGTCAAAATTTTTTAGCTTTATGTACAGGTGAAAAAGGTAAAGGGAAATCTGGCAAACCTTTACATTACCTTGGCACACCATTTCATCGCATTGTGAAAAAATTTGTCGCGCAAAGTGGTGATGTCAATACTGGTACAGGCTCAGGCGGTGAATCAATCTGGGGTAAAAATTTTAAGGACGATAGACTTGGGTTGAAAAAGAAAATTGATAAACGTGGTTTATTATGCATGTGTAATACAGGCAAAAACTCAAATACATCGCAATTTTTTTTCTCTTTTGACAAATTGCCAAAATTAACTGGAAAACATGTTGTATTTGGAGAGATTGTTTTGGGGATGGATGTATTAGATCAAATTGAAGCGGCAGGTAGTGAAGGTGAGGGAAAGCCTACAGTAGAAGTAGTAATTCAAGCTTGTGGTAAAATTTGATGTAAGTTTAATATATGTGATTTAATATGATAAAATACTACGAAAATATACGAAAGTGTCATTAGTCAAGGTATCTCATTACATTACGATGTACACAGCATCTACAATATATATTTATAAATTTTAATAAGTTTCCTTTCAAGGCACTTTTATTATTTGTGTTAAGGTGGATCAAACACGCTTTTATAGAAAACAGTGAATGATGCACGAATATTACGATTTTATCAAGAATAATAGTACGAGGCTACGAATACAAAATATCGATCTTTGATAGGTAAAACCATTAAAAAGATGTATAAAACATCAACTAAACACGCTTTTTTGTACTTTCAATATATAGGTAATTTATACTAAGCACTCTACAATTAAATCAAAACTGCATTTTACGTATTTTCATACATAGTAACACATTATAAAAAGTAAAACATTGTTTGTGGTATTGTTTCACACAATTTATCACTTTCTATTCCTATCAAAGTATACAAATTATTTATACTAATAATGGATTCACATCGATCGAGGACACAAAATGAGCTTTCTATCTATTTTTGTAAATTATTCATATTATACTTAAATATGAGAGATACGCTTCGAAATAGGACCAATCATGGTTGGGTCGTATTTTTGTGTTATATAGGTAAATGTATACTTCTTAGTATATATCATCGCAGATTTAGTTAATGCTACATCCATGCTAAATAGTATCTCAAAACTCCAGTTTCAAGAAATACTAAAACATCCGCAAATCGTGTCAATCGGGATCCCAAATTTGTCGAAAACATACACATACAAAATAATCGTTAAAGATCGTCAAACATACTTTTGTGTCCTATAAACTTGTAGGTATTTCATTTGTATATGTATCTAACATTGCTGAATTGTAACTGCGTTTTGGTACACAATTACATCAAAATTTAGTACATTTTCTAAATTTATTCAAAAAATAGTGATAAAATCTATGGTTGATTAAGGTTATATAATACTATTGCAATGCTATCGTCGATTTTGATATCATTGAAATGGTGTTAGTAAACTGCTTTTATGTGTAGCAACTTCGAGTTGTTTACCTTGAAGTGTCTATTTTGATGTATTAAAATAATGTGAATGCATTTGTTTAGTTCTTAATTTGTAATAACTCATAAAAATTTTATGTTGAAAAAAAAATAAAAATTTTAACATTCAAATAAAGTCGAAATTCCCAAAGCAATAGAAAAAAAGTGACATGAAGTGAATTCACAAAAAATCAAAAAGTTGCTATAAATGTTAGTAATTAATATTAAAAATACAGCAATTTGTTATATTACCGTTTATTGCATATAAATATAGTATTTTGAAAGTTATTTCGTATTGTTGATGGAAAAAAAGGAGGTTTTAAACATATTTGCCTACGTATACTCATTCTCATGTTGCAAAATATCGCAAAACAGTGTTTAGCAGGCAAATACGCCTAGAAACCCCGATTGCCGTGAAATGGTGGGAAAATGAAAAAAATCAAATAAATGTATCATTTATTAGCGAAACATTGTATAAATTTGTACGTAACTTATTTTAAATACAAAGCATGTGCACAGCTTTGGGGATGCAGAATAAATGTTCTAAACATTGTTTTTAAACACTTTTGGCTCTTCAACAAGGGCAAAATGAGGTATTTCGTGGAGATACAATGACACAGCATTATCACATGCACACTCCCCGTCGCCCGGCGACTCTATACTCTCCCATGCATTGCAAACTACACTCTTGAAAACGTCAGTTCTACACTTTCCCATTACATACGAGGTTGTAACCGACACTTTTATGTTAGACACTAGCCATAGAAATATTCTTCCATTTTTCTCGCGACCTCACACATCCTATGACTCAAGATATAGCACAATTTGTGAATTCCAACATGGTGTTGTATTTAGGGTTACAGAGAAAAATGTGGTTTATTGGATGTATTTGAAAATAGTTTGACAATATGTCTAAATGACTTTTGCATGTGATAATTCCTATGTACATTATTTTTATACATACAAAGAAGTAGGAAACTAGAGTTAGATTGACAATTGTACTTAAATTCAAAAATCTCTTACATGACAAAGTTAGTAAGAAATGCCATTTGTCATGGTAAAAACATGTTGTTATTCATGTTATCTTTTTATTTTACATAAATGGTACAAATTTCCTATCAAACAACTACGACAAAACAATAATGTTATTAGTAATTAGTGTTAAAATGTAATTAAATAACACCAAAAAATAATAATAATTAAAATGGGTTACTCGTTATCGATCGGTAGGTAGGTGCATAATTATTATTAATATATTTTTTATCATAAAAAAAGAAAATAAAAAAAGATAGTCTAATAATAATTCCAATAATTCGTGCATTCCAATAATGGCAGCAGGGATGATTGAAATGATGTGGGAAGAAAACTAAATTATTTTATATCTATTAATTTATTATTATTATTTTATTATTATTAATATTATTATTTTATTATTATTTTTTTTTTTATTTTTTTTTATTATTATTATAAGTATAGTTGTTGTTGTGTGTTTTTTTTTTTTTTTTGTAATGTAGTAGTAGTAGATGAGATACAGTACATCGCAGCGCAAAGGGGGGTTGTCGCTTCTCGTAATTCGTTGCCTTATTTACTTACACCAGAATCAAACAATACAACAAACAAGTTGATATATCATACATTTGCACAGATTCGATTTTGAAATATATACAATTTGGATGAGCTTCAAATTTAAAGAAGAAGAGTTTACAACAATAGGAACATTTCAATATGCTAAACAAAATAACTTTAACGGAAAAGATAAAAATGGTAAAACTTTAAAAAAAAATGGAGGTAAGGGTAAAAAATGGAATAAAGCCGATGTAAAGAAGGGTTGTACCAGATCCGTTGTACAGGGCAAAAAACTAAGCAATGAAACTAACGATGATAAATTGGAAAAGCTTATGGCAAAATTAGAACTGGAGCAGAAGGAGAAGGCAAAATTAAAAAGTGAATTAAGTACTGCAAATAAGTTAGCAAAAAATTTGCAAATCGAACTTGATATTGCTTTAAGGGAATCTAGAGAGAGGCAAAAACAGATAGAAAAATACAAATTAACGAACTCGCCACCGAAAGATAAATATGGATTTACTACAAGAAAGCAATATCGAAAATGGCTAATGGACCATGGCTTTAATTTAAACGGTCAAGATGTGAATCATATAATTGCATCGCAACATGGTGGAGCAGATCATATAGACAATTACTTGTACACAACTGGAAATAAGTACAATAGAGGCATCAAAGGCGATTTTGACGCATTTAATTGTAGTCAAGCAGGCAAGGAAATGACAAAAAGAGCTATAGCTGCATGTAAATTAGCTGAAAAGTTAAAGGATGTCTGTCCAAATGCGGTAGAAAAACGGGCTGGCAATAAAAAGAGAACATATTGGTCAGAAGGTGTACATGCAGGCAAGACAGCAGAGGAATTAATTGAACAAGGACAAAACTGGTTTAGGACATTTAGATTAAATTTAAGAAATGCAAATAAGAAATAATTTATATTTTCTAAATTATTAACACTGTATATTGTGTCATAATCGTATTTAGATTCAATATAGTGTGTGTTAAAGTGTAAAGTTATATAATTTTAGTGTTTATATATATATATATATATTTAATTCTTACTCATAAGTTAAATAAAATTTTTATATGATTAAAGTGTGTATATATATATAAGTGATGTTCATTCTCTCGTTCCTTCCTTCCGAAAAATTATATATATATATATCATATGATATATCTCAATCAAAATTACGTTCATATTCGATAAGTTATGAAAATCAAAAAATAGTCAAGCATTTTTGAAAAATAATATCCATATATCCTTTAGACACTTTTCAAAAATATACAATTAGAGTTGATATTATTTTAGAAGAAAATAAGCTTATCATATGATTACCTATCTCATGAAAATATTGACACGTTTGGGTATAGCAATAAAATAATAATAATAAAAAAAGACATTGTAAAAATGTCAAATCGGGAAATATCACATTACACATATTATTATAGTCGTCTATTGTTGTGGGTACACAGCATTGTTATATTTTCATTGATAATAGACGACGACTACTACGTATTAAAAAAAGTCTAGCACGTAGCACAGCCTTTTTTTTAAATAATATTATTATAGACACTACAAGTACCAGGTACAAGTAGTATAAAAATAAAAAAAATAATTAATAATAATTTAATAAAAAAAAAATAATAATACGAATAAAAATAATACATGGTATAATATTAAATATTATAGTAATAAATGGAATAAAAAAAAAAAAATAAAAAAAAAATATAAATATTTTATTATATTTTATTTAATTAATAATAATTTATATTATTAATTATTTTAGCAACATAAGTTGGTGTCTACAGTGTAAGCGCACAAGTTAGAGCATAATACATCTTTGTCAGTAGCAACACTTATTCTTAAAATCAAACGTCATGGCAGGCATTGGAACCAGATCCGGCGTATGCCCCGGGTTTATAGCCACTCCCAACAATACATGTAAATTATGTGGTAAGCGAGAATATCAGCATACCTTCGAAGGCAATGACGTTCCAATTGAAATTATGAAAAGTAAAACACCTTTCATTGAAACGATGGATCCAAATGAAGGTTCCATTGAGGGAGGAGAAAGTATAGTTTTGACTGGAAGAAACTTCAGCCGCATTCGATACAATAAAGGGTTATTATGGGCAAAATTTGGCAAATATAAAGTTAACCTTACAATGGATGCGCTAGGGAAGGTTGCGTGTATTTCACCTAGAGTGTTAATAAATATAATACACAAGGATGACTTAAAACTAGCTATAAACCAACACGGCAAAACATGTTACGCTCTAGAAGTACGATTAACTGCGGATGGCGGTATCACATGGTCCAACCCAGAATATTTCAGGCTAAAAATTGATAGGATAGCCAGTGTAAATAAATACGATGCCAGTAAATGTTATTATTGGGGTGGACTAAAACCACCAGAAAAAAAGAAAAAAGCAGAAAAAGATAAACCAATACCGACATACGATATGTTTTTAAACACCACTCCACGTGTTCATCCACATTATAAATACAGTTATACAAGAGCATGCTACAAATTGCTATTTTACTTACATCTTGCCACCGGTAGATGTATACCAAAATATTCATATGAATATGTTAAACGGCATATTGCCGAGCAAACAGCATCATATCCGTACACAGAAGCAATGCATATAAATAGTAGCGGAGAGGGAAAATTGGCATTGTTTAAGGATATATTTTTATCAGTAGTAGGGTGGAAAGACGTCCTCGATGACGCTGAAACGCGTGACCCAGGAATTGAAAAAGTTGTTAGTTGGATTAAAGGTGGCAATGAGACGACTGTTTTTCGACAGTTATTAAACGCGGCGTTGGATTATCTATGCCGTGAGGAACAGCCTGTTCGTCACATTCGTATAACAAAAAGTATGGCTAGTCCGCACGCAATTATTTTAATGGAGAATGGTATGATAGAAATACAATCATACAGAAACCCCTCAAATTATTCGAGTGAATTATTAGATAATGCATATTTTCAGTCCGATGAAGAATTAAATCAGGACGAATATCGTTATTGCCGCCCGTGGGACATTGATGATGACATAAAGCAACTTAAGAGACCAGAAAGAGCTCATCCTAAATTAAGTGGAAGTGGCAGTACTGATGATGATTCGGAAGACAACATAAAATCTAAAAAAGAGCGCGTAGATTGGTACGACAGAGAAGCAAATATAAACATGGACTTAACAATGGAAAGACTAATGTTCTTGTTACCATTTCTACGTAAACCGACAAATGAAAGTCATGAATATTTAACATTAGATGGAAATTTATTAGCACCATCGGGAAAAGTGCCGCAGACCAGTAATAGTTATGGAAAAAAAAAAGATGAGTGTTTAAAAGTTGGGGGATGGTTTTGGTCTCCATTTGTAGGAAGTCTAAAACCAAAAATTTTGATGGAGAAAGTTGCATGTGGCTCGCAACACTTTTGCTGCGTGACAAACGTTATGTATGGACATAAATTATATACATGGGGTGATAATGGCGCTGGGCAACTAGGCCGTCGTACTTCTAGTGGTGATAATTTAAAGCCAGCCAATATTCCTAGCGTAGTGACGTTTGAAACCTCCAATGACCCTCGGGAATACGATGAAATGCAAGTTTATGCAGTAAATTGCGGATCATTATATACTATATGTGCTTGCATATCTGCTGTGACGGGAAAAACACACGTTTATTCGTTTGGCCAGCCAAATGACCAAAAATTACCAAGGGAAAAGCGATGTTTGCCGCACAAAGTCATAGGCTTAGAGGAACCCTCAGAAATTTTATTATTTAATCGTCCACAAGATTATGAAACTGTTCTAAAAAGAGCCAAAAATTTGGAAATGCGGGAATGGGCAAAGGGCAAACCGATGACAACAATGGGAAAATGCTCTCAATTTTGGCCAAATGGATTAGATCAGTACCATGATACCATATGGCACGAGTGGACATTTTTTCGACGTAAAGAAGTCAAAGAATTTAAAAATGGCCACGACCATGAGCACATGTCAATGCCACTTTTATCTAGGTATCAAATACCACAATTATTTGGGTTTGAGAAGTCGCAACATGATAATTTGAGGGGGTTGTACGTAGACGCAATCGAAGAAATGAATGCATTGATATCAATGACAGATGGAATGATACATGATTTAAACGACACAAATGAAGTAGATGGGATTATTTTTGGGGACGAAATAAATGCGTATATTAATGTACAAAAAATCGTACAAAACGATTTTCGAAAATATGATGTATTGGCAGCAATAGATGAAGGTGGTAGAATTCAAAACAATAGCAGCAATAATAATGAAAACAGTGTTGATAAGAACGATGATGAAGAGATAGGGCTTGTTCGTGGAGAAAGACGGTCTATGTTTCTTGACATAGTGTTACCGAGCAAAGAAGTATTAATAAAATCCGATGTTGGGTGGGTGGAGCTATTGGATGAAATACATTTAGTAAAAGCAAAAACAAAGAAAGTAAAAGCGCAAATTGATGAAGCAGAAATCTCTCAAAACAAGCAAATCGAAATAACAAAGTATATAGAGTACGCATTGGAGCAAATAGAAGTAGTTAAACATGAAAAAGAAAACCCCCAAGTAGAAATGTCGCCGAAAGGAACACCAAGGACGGAGTTAGATTCTAAAAAGTCAACCTTGGCTCCATTAAGACGACGCTTAAGTAAATTATCGGGTAATGAATTTTTACCAATTAGCGGAATAAAAACCCCCTCACACAATAATGACAATGAAAATGGTAGGAGGAAAGATAGAAATGCTACATTGGCGTTACAAGCTACCCAAAAATTGCTAACGCCAACAAAACAAACGAAACGTTTCACATCAAAAAAAACTCTGCGTTCATCTCAAAGTTTTGTTAATAGTCGCAAAACTATGTCTATGAAAAGCCGAATAAGTGCATTTAGTGAAGAACCTCGTGCCGTTGATGATGTTACTTCGAATGGAAACAGTCTAAGTAGCTTAAGACATGATTTAAAAGATGGTTTGCATTTATTGTCATATTCGCAGCTCAACGCTTTAAATGGCCGCTTAAACGAAGAAGTAAAACTCAGAAAAGTAAATATAATGGTGTTAAATAATTTAGCAGATAATTTAAGGAAAGAGTTTGAATATTTGAAAGCTAACCTGAAAGTTCACGAAGAATTACAAAGAAATTGGGTTTTGTGTGATATATTAGATTATAAAGACGAACTGTTGTCACCAAATGCCCAAGCTGCTCGAGTAGCATATCGTTCAGGTAAGACGGCTTTTGAAAAGGGAATTTCAAATGCAGAAGATAAATGGAAGGATTTATGTACTAGCATGCCAAGTGATGTTGTACGTATGTATATAAACAATCTAAGCGCCTTGAAGGACGTAGGTGGACTAAGACGAAAAGAACCATTTAAAGATGTCTTGCGCAATATAGATCATGTGTATGTCGACGAAAATGCAAATATTGGTTACAAAGATTTCCTAGACTGCAGTGATTTATTATTGGGAAATGTTTTGGATACTCTGCAGGATTGGAGCAATTCAGAAATGTCACGATTAAATACAGGGGAGGGATTGAAGCTACTACAAATGGTTTTTTCATCCTGTAAATTACGGACGCAAATCAATTTGACTCAGCATCGAAAACAAGCTAGGATATACGAGCTTGAATATGGAATGTTAGAGAGGGCAAAGACAGACCCATCAACTATATTAGTAGCATATCAGCGTTTTGGCCCCGATGGCAAACCTGTTAAACAAACTGATAATGAAGATAATGAAAAGGATGGAAAAAATGTTAGTGGAAAGGAAAAGATGGCAACAAAAAAAGTGTCGTCAAGAAAGTAAAACAAGAAAGTCTTTTTATTTTATATAATAATTTGTCATAGATTCGGTTAAATATATTAATAACCATGTTCTTGAACATTCTAGAGTCTCAATTAATTGAAATATGATATATCTGTATTTAATAAATTCTTACTTATTGTTTTAAATAAATTTTTATGCCTTTGATTAATAATCATATACTGTTACTGGTAGAATATATATATATTAGAGTCCGGGTTTGACGAGATTTTTTATGTATCTAGACAAAATATTTCTCTATAATTGCATCTTTGGATGTCTGCATTTTCATACTGGTGATATTGTGACATATTCGTATATTTTTAGCTTATATATGCATACCCAAGGTATTAATTATAATAATATTTTTTTTAATTTCACAGAACATGCATAAATTCTTGGTGTAAGAAGTTTAGAACATTTCGATTTCTTGCTGGAACACCCAGCTGACACAATAGCGATTCTTTTTGTCCCCATGGTGTTTTATTTGTAATTTTGAATCTACAAAACGGGTTAGCTACACCATTGTCATATTGACTTTTTGTAGAGATGTCCGAGACACAAGTGTATTCATCCATATCAATAACATTTAAATCGCCTTTCTTATCGCCCTTTTTCATTAAAATAATTTTATCTTTTTCAACTACGAAATCACGTTCAACCCATTTGCGTTTGACCATTTTTGAAGTAACACGTTCAAGTATTGAACCCATTAAATTTCCATACTCATCCCTTTTAAATTCTTTCGGCATTTCGGTTGCTATTTCTTTCTCCCAAGAACGATATTCCTTCAATTCTGCTCTTTCAGCTAGATTTCTTTCATACGTATTTTTCCTAAACAATCCATCCTTTAATTCATCATTGTCACTATCATCACTGTCACTATCATCGCTGTCACTATCGTCGTTGTTATTATCAAAATCATCGAAATCAATTGTACCACTTTGAACAGCGCTTTGGAATAAATTTGTTCCTTTAAGAGACAATTGTTTTTTCAAACCAACGGTTGCAGGTGCAAACGGATCGAACTCACCAAAACTTACTTGCCGAGTAATAGCATGCTGTGGTTTTTGTTGTTGCATAATTTTATTGCCATCCTCATCAATATTTAAACGTTTTTGTTGCTCTGTATCGTATATACGTTTATTCCAGCTCCCCATATCTTTAACACCACGTGGTGCCTCCATTTCACCTGTAACCCACTTTGGTGGTGCGGCCATTAAATTTTTTACTACATCTACATGTCTTCCATATTCGTCTACTTTTAAACGGACTTGTTGTTCACGCGTGTAATATCTTTCTTGATATCCTCCACTTACATTTCTAATACCTTTTGGTGCTTCCATAACGGCTCGCGTAAACGCAGGCCCGAGAGTTTGTTTAGTTTTCTTTTTTCCATGTTCGTCAACACCCAATCGCTGTTGCTGTTCAGTATCATAAAATGCTTCGACGTACCCATTTGTATTTCGCTCACCACGTGGTGGTTCCATATTTGAGCGAGTATACGCTGGTCCAAGCGTTTTTAAAGTATCATTTTCAAACGGATTTAGAGAAGATAGACTAGCCCTTTTCTCACCACTTTCGTTTATACCTAAACGAGATTGCTGTTCCGGTGTGTATACAGCTGCAGTCCAACCTCCAGCCATGATCTTTTCTCCCTTTGGTGCCTCCATTTTATTTTGTGTCCATGCCGGCCCAAGGGTTTGCTGTCCTCCAGTTCTTCGTCCTCCCATTTTTATTGGCTCCCTTCCTGGCTTTGGGGTGAAACCATTCATTGCAAAGTATTTGTTGAATTTAGTATTTAAGAAACAGGGTTTACCTACGTATATATTTGACATTTCTAGGACAGTGCCAGCTGCTACAATGAATGAAATACACATGGCTTTAGAATCCCCCTTTATTATTATTAAACACAATAATCATACTATACTATATACATACAATAATAATAAATCTTAATAAATTAATATAATAAACTTTTTATATATAATATTATACGTATACTACTATTATACTATAATGATTATGTCTTTGGTCGTAGCGCTAGGCACAGTGATAACAACAAGCTAAAGCCACAATAATAATAATAATAATATCCTTTTTTTCTCTTAGTACTATTTATATCTATAGTAATATACAGTCGATCTGATCTAAATCTGCGGGAAAAAAAATAAACAATAAGTACAATTTTAGTATACTAAAAAATACGTTTGATAGGGAAACGACTAAAAAAGTCGATCATTTTAGCACTTTTCAACACTTTTTGAATTTAAATGATCGACTTTTTTGTCGTTCCCCTATCAAATGTATATTTGTTTAGTATACTCAAATTGTACTCATTTATTTATTTTTTTTCCCGAGGTTTGACCTCTTGGAAAACAAAAGTGTGTTAATTGATTAGTTGCTCTAAAATACATAAAAAATATTATACTTGATATTGTTACCAATATTATTTTAAAATTAATTATACTACCCGTATATATTTTAATTTATTAGAGCATTCCAAGTTTTTTTTGAAAAAAATACAATTTTAACAACTCGGAGCTTTTGGACATGTATCTACTTTTGCAATTTTAAATTTATTTGGATCGATTGCACCTGGTGCAAATTTAGTCCAAGTCTTTCGAATACGGCTTACTCTCGTTGAGTTTAGAGGTGTCACGTCAGAGTATTGTTGCAATGGAACAGCGTGTTGTTTGTCCGATTCATCAACAAACAAGGTATAAGTTTGCATTGGTATAGAATGGTTAAGGATTGGAAAGGAATCGTACCATAAGTATTTTTCCACTATTTTGCCATGCCACGTCGCCTTACCCAAATCTTTGACCGGTTTGTAGTCAAAATCAATAGGATTCGGATGCATTGTTCGATCACCTATCGCTACTGGGCAATAATTAATACAAGTTTCAACACCATTTAGGGAGCGAACGTTTAAATTTTTCTCAGTTTTGTAATCAATAATATTCGTTTCATCTAGACCAATTTTCTCTATTCGCAAACGTTTATTGGTATAATCATAGTATTGATATTCTGAATGCTGCGAGTAGCCTACTACGCATGCTGGGGTATCGTAAAGACAGCAAATATCACCACTTTTTTTTTGAATGTTACCTCCTTTGTTTACGATCTCTTCGAATACAATTAAACTTTGCCAGTCTAGTGGAAATGAAATGTTGGGTGGTTGATATTTCCCAACTATTGAATGCTTTGATCTTCGAGAGTTTTGGTGGATATTTTCAGATCCATTTTTCAACGGTGAAAATAATTTTTTTTGGTCTAACCCCTCCCCAAGTAGAACATTCATATTATTAATAGTAATACTTCTTTTACCATTATTACAAGCTTCATCACAACGAGGATTGAGCGAACATTTTTTAATGGAATCTGGGTCAATATCAAAAGTCTTATCACCATCTTTATCAAAATCAATTTCTTTAAAATTTATAAAAGATAAATTTTGAATAGCCTGTACCTGTTTACCACCTGGTTCGAGTTTTGATACGAATAAAAAAGGTTTAGGTTTCTCTTCTACCGTCACATACATACTATTTTGTGAAACAGGTAATCCCAATAAAGTCTCCGTCCATTCAATATCTGTGCATAAGAGAGTATCATTATTATATGGTCTTGCATGTGCAACATTCTCTCTTCCTTTATTGGATGGTGCATTCTTCCCTGTGCACTGTACTGGTTCCGGTCCACAATCCCCGATTGAAGTTAAAGAGGAGAATCTTCCATCCTTACCTATCGGACAATACGAATTACATTCCCATGCATATTTCGAAGAGGACGAGGCAGGTTTCAAAAGTATTTCTTTCATAACATTATCATACCATACAACAACATTGCTCTGACGTGTACGATTCTTCGATCCTTGTTGGCTTATCTCTCCAACTAAATATTGAGTTTCCAGTTTGCATTCATATGGTTGATTTTGCAACGAGGTTGGGCAGCAAACGCTACCATCCTTTTCATTCGTGTAAAAGTAACCAGTATTTTGTGCCTCTGTTTGGATTATATCGGTAAAAAAATCTTGAGGAATTCTTGGCAATGTTGCTTGAGCGGCACTGTTGTTGCTACTGCTAAAAGAAAAGGCAATGCAGTATCCAACTAGACATGCAGCAATTATATTAAAGCGTGGCATTTAAATAATATTATTAAGTTGCAGCTTGAGAGTTCGGGGGCGTTTGAATGTGGTCAAGAGAGAGAGAGACAGAATGGTGAGAAGCGGGTAGATGGTCGTATATAAGACTAATGCAACAACAACTAATAATAATAATGTATATTATTAGTTGAAAGTTGAAATAGTAGTAATTATATATTATAACTTATTAATTCATCAGCGATAAGTATGTTACTGCGTGTAGTAAAATACAATATTATAATAGAGCGCATACTGTAAGTTATTACTACAATAATTAAATAATTTTTTTTTTAATATTATTATTATTGCACTATTATTATTATATTATACTATTGAAATAATAGAGGGAGGAGGAGCTAATAATAAATAATAATAATAATATATAATTAATAATAAAGAAAAAATTAATAAAATAAGTTATGCGAGATATGGAGTCTAAAAAAAATTGAAAATAATAATAGCTATATCTAATGTGCTAATAACCGACGAAAAACGAAATTATTTTACAGACCTGTTTTAACGTTATGTATAAAATTATCAATTCGACGATACGTATCAGAGAGACATTTTTTAATTTCTTTTGTCATGAGCACAGCAGCTTCTTTGTCGTTTAATTTTAGCTGCAGTTTGTCTACTAGGTATTCGATATCGGATTCATTTTGCAACTCGGGCATTCCAGCAGGGATCATCAACCGCATCATAATAATTAAAGAAGTTGCATTTTTACGAAGGATATTATATGCTCTACCACAGTAATTTATAAATTCTAAGTATTTATCATCTTGTTCCCCACCCTTTATTACTTCAGCCATTTCAGGCGTAAAAACAAACGGCGTTCTTTCACGTTTAAATCCAAGCTTTGTCTTAAAGTTACCTAAAAAGTGCCCAAAATCAATGTGAAATAGTTTCCCGTTTTCTTTCAGCATAATATTATCTGCATGTCGATCACCTAAACCAAGTACATAGGATGCTACACAATAACCGGCACACGACCGTACAAAATTGTCAACAACGAAAGATTTTTTTTTAAAATTCTGGTTTTCATCTAACTCATCTGGATTTTTATCCTTCAGCCATGCTAAAAGACTTTTATTACGAAATGCCCCCATTGAGCCTAAAACTTTTTGTATGTTAGCAGTCGTATTGGACTCTGTTACAATTTCCAACATTCCCATATCGACACCTGTGGAAATGCAGCCATATGGAGTCAATTTTAAATCAAGAGGATCTGGTTTACGTGGTTCATCTTCAGTTTCGTTCGTTATCCACAAACGATCCATAAAACGTAACAACTGCAATGTGATTTGATCTTGACGCAAATCATCGCCTGATTTATACATAGCATAAATTGGTTTTGTGCCTTTAGTACCCTCTCCATTTTCAAATACAAGCCATAGCGGCTTTTGTTTTGAGTTCATAACTTTACATTTGTCTATAATTAAGCGTTTAGTTTGCCATTCAGAACCTAAGCATAAAATTGACTTTCCATCCAATAACTTTTTGTTAACCAGTTCTTCAAGAAGTGATCGGGCAAACTCTTGCAGTTTGTCCCCACTCATTCTTTGCGAAGCATGAATAATATCAGAAACTGCATTTTCTAAGAATTGATTCATATCACTTTGCAATGTTAATTGCTGCACATGGACTGGTGATCGCTGCAGGTACGCTAAAAGAAGGCTGGCATATCTTTCATTTTTCTGGGTTCCCGTACCCATTTCTGAACGTAAAAACCAGAAAAGCTTATGACCAATTAATTGAGGATTTTGGAGCGCTCGACGAAGTAAAAAGAAGGCAAGCGGGCTACGATTATAAGGTTCAAATTTTAGCACTTGTACCAACTGCAACATGCAATCTGATAATTCGTTGTCAGATAGTTGCTCCATCATACGAACAGCATATTGACGAACTCGATAATCTCCAAAACGATAGTCCAACAACTCCATGGCACACACGGGCGACGGCCGTTTCCAATCTCTTAAAAGACTGTACATTTCCTCTAGTTGTTTTGGATTTGTTTTATCTACAGATAAAAGCATAAATGGCAAAGCACGAGGTTGAGCCATCAAATGATATCGATACGCCCAGATTTGTGACTTTTCATCTATAGTGAAAATATGGGATGGTCCTGCGTCAAATACAAAATTTGCAGTTTTCTCAAAACCAGCTAATACCTTTTTGGGGATGTTTGCTAAATTTGCCCTGTCAATTATTGTCTGTGTATTTTTTCTTCCTCCATAACGTTGCAGTCGCGGCGGAAAATTATGAATAACATGCTTTGCAAATTTGTCAAATTCAACTTCTAATGTAACTGAATCATTCTCTGGTATTCCTTTTACCGCCATTTTTCTTTCTGGTAATTTACTTGGATTGACCACTAGGTATTGTTTCCCGCTTTTTAACAACCGCTTAAACGAAAATATTGACATTGTTGCTCCACCAAGCAGTGCACCTTGCTCCCACAGCGTCGGTATTTTTTCAGACTTAATGTTGGTCGATATATATTTCAAAGTGAAACAAAGCCTTGCTGACAAAGGGATGTTTAGAATTTCTAAATATTGACTTGTATTATTGATTTGATCTGTTGTCCTTCCTCCTCTCCTGGGGCTATTCATAGCAATCTCAATTCCTTCCTGTTTTACACCATGCCCAAAGTACAACCATGGCGACATAATATGACAATCCTCTGCAAGATTCAATTCTCTTAAATCCTCACCAGAGAAACGATATGTACAAGAGGAAAGCGTTAAGCCTCCCTCAACTATTTCAATTAAAATCATAACAGTTCCATCAGCCTCAAAAGACTTTCTATTTGATTCATATTCTACTGAAAGCTCACTTTGATTAATAAGCAATTTCATGTTTTTTAATAAATTTAATCTAAGTCGATACGGTATTGATAGAGTCTTTGCATTTGTATGCCCGTCGCTCGATCCAGATTCACCAGCTCTTGAATCATGTGCAATATCACGGCCACTTATTTGCCGCACCACATGTGTTACCCCCGTATGAACTGCGTCTATCCAGCCGTTTGCAAATAATAATTCGTGATTGTCAAATTTTATTTCACGCAATGCTGTTTTAAATCCATGCGCTTTTGGTATATGCAACCCAGCATTCATCATATAATCATCAGTCAAATCGAGGTTATTTCTCAAGAACTCGGAAGCTGACGATATATGGTAAGAAGATTTTCTTCTTGTGTTACCGCGGTTTACTTTTCTAGATCCAAAAGACTTAGAGTTTTGCTTATTCAAGTTTGTTCGCTTTCTAGAAATTCCTACATGCTGCATATAACTTTCTACATTATATTCCTCTAAAGGCGTTTCGTACAACAATTCCACACATTTGCAAGGTATCAACCCGATTCTACCACCAATAATACCACCGCACCATTTCCCCTCTTTGTTATTGTCTGGTAGATGAGATTTGTCTGGAAACACCGTTAGTATAACAGATCCCTCGCGTAAATTTAAGCAATTATATGTCTTTCTACTGCCTGGTAGGTTAAAATTTACCCCATAAAAATCTTCAATAACCATAGATGTATACACAACTAATTTGTTCTTCATATTTCCGAAAGAATTCGTATTTTTCGCAGTGTTATCAATGCCAAGAGTAAGTTCACTCTCGTTATTTAAAATATCGCCGGCATCTTCTTCCTCATGAAGTTGTTCATCTTTCAATTGAGCTTCTGGAATTACAACTAGAACAAATTCTATGGTAAAATCGTTGCGCAGTGCTTGTTGAATGCATGAATAATGACCTATAATACGATCTCTTTCCACCAAATATTCGCTCCTATTTAACGTTTTCAACCCATATGTTTTGAAGTCGGAAAGTGGAACTTTATGTTGCATCCATTTACTAGATACTTCGGAGCTAATTTTGTCAATAGCCTTTTCCACAGTCCGGTGTAAATAAAATTTTGTTTCAATACTAGCTAAATTACTTGCGCCTGGAAATAATGATGGTGAAAAAAAAATGCGAGCAGTAAAAACCTCAATTTTACTACCAATGCCTGATTGAGACCACTGCTTGTAATATTCTTCGTTCACAAAACTATTTATAAATAGACGTTTTGGATTTAGAATATTGTCTGGAAGAAAATCAGTAAAAACATTATCATTACTTTGTATGTCATATAATAGCGGTGCTTCACGCCATTCAACACTGTGCTTGAACGCAACATCTGCCTTCAGTTCCCCGAGACCACACAATGCATCGACATCAACACCAATGAAAGTGCTACCACCACGCGAATTGTCAATGTACCCAGGTGAGCCCTCAGAAAGTTCTTTCGAGATATTCTTAACGTGCTCATTCAGTGTTTGCTTCAATTCAGGCGCTATTGATAAAAATCTCGTAAATTCAGAAGATGCTAGAACTAAGAAACGGCAACGTGTATTGCATGTGATTGTGGCCGTGCGTTTTAATTGCCTTAAAAGTGCAATTTCACCAAAGTAATCATTTTTCTTTAAAGTTGCTAATAACCTTGTTTCTTTTGCATCATTCATTGCAGTTACTAGGCACTCCCCTTCTATAATAATGTAAAATGCGGTTCCTTGGTCACCTTCGCGACATACAACTGCGCCCTTGTCAAGAGTTTTTAAATGAAACATAGAGGCCAAGACACCTACGTCTTTAATATCTTTGAAAAACGGTATTTTCCTAACCATACCAGATAGCGCATAATCAATATGTTGACGAATTCCACGCAATAACGTCGACGGTGCGTGCCTCATAAAACTTTCAAATTTACTTGCAGATAAAACCAATAGAGTCACATCACTGGCAGTCACAACCGACGCCGTGCGACTGCATTTTTCTACTAAGGCAATTTCACCGAAATGGCTTATAGCTTCGAGTGTTTTAATAATTGTTGTTGTGTCACCTCGCTTAATACTAATCGAGCATTTACCATGTACCAATATGTAAAAATTTTCACCTTTGTCACCTTCATTAAAGATGACCCTTCCCGCATCATAACTCTTGTACACAAAAACATCGCCTAGGCGCTTAAGCTGCTGTGATGATAGATCTTTGAAAAATGGTACTTGCCGTAATAATTTCCCAGTCCGCTGATTAGTCAAAGCTGACATAGCTTTCCTTAGCCACTCATACTCTTTTTCTAGTTGCTTGAATTTATCTTTATGCATAACCAACAGACATGAATGGCCTATTGATACACAATCAGCTGTTCGGCTGCTACGTTGAAGTAATGCAATTTCACCAAACCAATCACCACTTGATAATGTATTTATTTCCTTTCCACTAGTCCTAATTGATACTTCCCCCGTTAAAATGATGTACAATTTCTCACCTGAACTACCCTCACTAAACAAAATTTGCCCCGGTTTGAAACGCTGGTAGCTAAAACCTTGAAAAATGCCTTGCAAATCAAAATCAGGTACTTCTATACCCAACTCTTTTGCACTCCTGGCCAATGCCGATACAAATGGTACATCTCGCACAGTCCGAACTGGTCGATCAGCTCCACCAGCCCCACCTCCAGACATACAAGACAGAAAAGATGGCGGGACATTTCCACTCATTCTCGCCCATTTTGACGAAATTATATTCTCTCTGGAAACATTTTCTAACTCTTTAACAATTTGCTTATCAATTACACAATCCTTATCAAATTCAACTTTAAATGTATTTTCAATTTGAACTTTTTTAACAATACCTGACGCTTTCTCATTTTTTGCCCGATTAATAATTACTTCAACTTTCCGCCCTACTTTTGGCGAGTACCATTTATCTAGTCTTACTGCATTTGCCTCTTTGATGACAGCATCGTTAAATACAATCGAATGTACTGTCGTTTTTCTAGCAAAACGAGACCGTCTTCGCTTGCTGTTTACATATCGATATACCTTTTCATTATTTACAGCATCGCTATCTGTGCTAAATCGCCGACTACGACGTGGTCTTTCAGAAATCGCAGAGTATGCGCTTGGACGTGATGATAATGTGCTAGATCTCGACTTTCTGTTCGCAATACTGCTCACACGAGAGCTTACGCTAGCAATGCTGCTGCTACGACTGCTACTGATGAAAGAGTTTTTTCTATACTCACTTCGTGCTTCCTCATTTTCTGATAATATATCAAGGACATTTTTGCTCGGTCTCTTCGTTAATGTTCGCTTTTTTACATTGCTGTTACTATCATTTGATGTCCCTTTTTCTTCTCCATGTACAGAGGCTATGCTTTGTGAATCAATTTTCAAATTGTCATCGTTCTTGTTAATTGTTATATTCTCCAAATATGCCCGCGGTACGAATCCTTCTTCGTGACCTCTACCACTGTTTAATTTTGTCACAAAAATCCAAGATTCTGAAGATTTTTGGAACTCTTTATTGGTAGTTTGTACTCTTTCACCTGCCACCAATGATATAAGATCTGGTTCATTTGGGTTATTTAAATAACTTTCATCCACAGTTGATAAATCGAAATCATACATCGCTTTACAAGTTAGTAGGTTCCCATCCTCTGGGATATGTGTGACAGGCGTACTGCTGTTTGTATAACTGTTGCTGTTTATGGCACGACTTGTTTCTACACTTCTACGCCTGAATATTTTCGTCTTTTCGTGATGTTTTAGCTGCTTTTTGTGAGTCGATACTTTTGCAGTTTTGTTTCTGAATTTAGAAATTATTTCCACATAAGTTGATGGCACATGCCCTTTTGTCCCCCCTTTACATTCTGGGCGTTTGATAGCGATCCAATCTTTCTCTAACGTTGAGGTATTTACTAATATAATTTGCTCTCGTTTTACGGAAACTGTTCCTTCTGACAATCCCTCATAGTCATATAATACGCGCCCTACAATCCATAAGCCATTAACCGTAGGCTCAACATATGTAGCAGGCACAAAACCATTTGTCCCATTCTCTTTTTCTATGTATATCCAACCATCCTCTGCTTTTAATGGATCTATTTTTGCGTGTACAATTTCACCACAAGCAATAGATATACTCTCACTATTACCTGCATAGGAAAATAATGCAGCACATTCAATTCGATGGTGGTGGTGATGATGGTGGTGATTATGCGGTCTTCCCCCTTGATCAGCCATATTGATTGATGTATCCAGTTACGCAAATATATGTTTATAACCAATAATATCTTAAATGCATGGCATATCAAATCTTGAGGATATTGATCTGGCAGATCCTGTAAACAACAGTTTTTTTAATGAATATATTATTATAATAATAATATATTATTATAACACGACGTAGCTTAATGTGGTGTTTTAGCTCGCCCTTTTTTTTTTTTTGTCGCGCCACAATGATAAATACCTGCTATTTCGTCCATATAGTATTTTGAGACTACAAAATAAGTACAAAAATGTTTTTTTTTTTTTTGTTTTTTTCCCACACTCAACGCCACTCTGACGTTTTAATAGTGTATAGTGTTATTTTATGTATAAGGTTATATGCAAAACAACTAAATATCATTAAATTTATTACAAATATAATGCTGTGTAGTGTTAAATATGGGGAAAATTTTGTTGCAACTGACACATATCATGTCATTAACGGATTCAAATTCAAATTTAAATATAATTAAC
>JACKZZ010023385.1_pt1 | contig 24792 bp, 13 predicted proteins | sample 8027871 | NCBI WGS metagenome assembly JACKZZ01 (sample SAMN15724774, study PRJNA655200) | protist metagenome | isolation source: fluorescence activated cell sorting (FACS) single amplified genomes of... | place: USA: West Boothbay Harbor, Gulf of Maine | collected 2000-07-19 | reverse complement strand
CTCTTTGGTGCGAAGGGGATCCCGCAGAGCAAATTGTTTTATGCCGCCGAAAAAGAGCCGGAAGAAGGAGAAGAAGGGAGTGGCCAAGAGCAAGCGGAGGCAGCCGAAAAGTGAGGAAAGCGGCGGTGCTGGCGCTGAAGCGTTGGTGGCCGCGGCCCGCGTTGCCCCTGGAAATAAGGCGGAAGCCGACCGGGTCTGGTGGCTTGCGTCGAAGTACGGACTAGGTCATGGGGTTGAAGTAGACGAGGAGAAGTCGATGCGATACTGCCTTAAAGCTGCGCAGTTGGGCGTGAAGGACGCGCAGTACAATGTCGGCATCAGCTGCCGGCAGAATAATGACCCTGTTGAGGCCGCCCGCTGGTTTCTCGCGGCCTCTAACCAAGGCCATGCTGGAGCGCAGAACAATCTCGGACTGCAGTATTGGAAGGGAAATGGTGTACCACAGGACGTGGAGGAGGCAGCGCGACTCTTTCGCTTGGCGGCGGATACTGGTGATGTCAATGCGCAGTACAACCTAGGTGTTTGCCTCAAGAAAGGTGATGGCATGGAACAAGACTCTGCTGCCGCTGCACGCTGGTTCGAGAAAGCGTCAGCTCAAGGGGATGGCAGAGCCCTGAATGAGCTTGGCCGACTTTATTTTTATGGAGACGGCGTTCAACAACACTGTGGGGCAGCCCGCCATCTCCTTGAACTCGCCGCGGAAAAAGGAAATGCAGTTGCCCTTCTCAACCTCGGAGAAATGTACGAAAATGGCATTGGAGTCGAGAAGGATGTGGCCCGCGCCAAGCAGTACTACCGCCGTGCTGGCGAGCAAGATGAAGAACTTGCATCTGGTAAGACCGCCGAAGAACGCATGAATGAGTACCTTGACGAGATCAAGCACACGTGCGCATCCTGCAAAACGGTAGGTGACGGCCTCAAGGTATGCACACGCTGCAAGGGCCCGCGTTATTGTGGCTTGGCCTGCCAGAAGGAAGACTGGCCCGTTCACAAGCGTGTGTGCCAAAGACCGGTTCCTCCTGCCAACGACGCCATGTCCGCCGACTCAAATGATGCTCAATTTTAAAAGCTTTCGCTTTGGAAAAAGCTTCGTCTTGGCCGCGAGAGTGACGATTACGATAACGAGATGTACCTGTCGCCGGACAAGGTGCAGGAGTTGGACAACCTCAGACGCCGCGCCGACGGGGACGACGAGCAACATGGACAAAAACGGCGATGGTAGGCTTTCGGAGGAAGAACTCGCCCTCCTGTACGAGGGACTTACTGCCCTTGAGGCTGCCGACGCCTTGCGTGGCCAGGCCCAAGTCCAACTTGTCCGAAGAGTGCCGATTGCGATAGTGGAAGGAGAGTGTGGAGTTGCGTTTTCCTCGATCCGTCGCGAACTCAAAGGTGGTTTCAGGAGGCTTAGATTCGCATGTAAAAAGCGATGCACAGATGATGACAGAAGCGCGGGAAGGAACTGCAGTTTGTGTCTAATAATTTTTCATTCGGTTGACGATCAAAATTGTGTTGAAAGAACAATAAACGCTAACGCTCGTCGTTGGCATCACGAAGCATCGCAGCGGTCTCAGCCTTGCTGCGGCACACGCGCTTGTGCTGCGGCCAGTCAGCCCTCTGGCATTTTCGGCCGCAGTAGCGCGGACCTTTGCATCGCACGCACACCTTCATATCGTTTCCCTGAGCACCGCATGATGCGCATGATTTCTTGATTGAGGCCAGATCCGATTGCGCTGTTTCCCGAAGGTCATGCTCTACACCGCCGATCACTATTCTTGCACCTTGAGCCTCTTCGGCTTGGCGCAGCAAAAGCTTGGCACGGGTCAAGTCCTTGTCGACCCCCAGACCATCTCTGTAAAGGTCAGCAAGGTTAGTCAGGGCAACCTTGCTTCCACCTCTTGCAGCAGATGCATACAGACGGGCCGCCTCCTTATAACCCTGCTCGACGCCTTGGCCATATTTGCACAAGTTTCCGAGGTTACACTGCGCCTCAGCATTCCCGCTGTCGGCAGCCAGTCGATAGAGACACGCCGCCTCCTCAAAGCTCTGCTCGACGCCTTGACCATGTTGGTACAAGTTTCCGAGGTTACACTGCGCAGCAGCATTGCCGTTTTCCGCAGCAAGGCGAAAGAGACGCGCCGCCTCCACATAGCTCTGCTTAAGACCTTTTCCAAGGCAGTACAACCCTCCGAGGGCATACTGCGCGTCAGCATTGCTGCTGTCTGCAGCAAGGCGAAAGAGACTCGCAGCCTCCTCAAAGCTCTGCTCGACACCTTTACCTTCCTCAAACATGAGTCCGAGGAATACTTGGGCTTTAGCATGCCCGCTGTTAGCAGCAAGGCGATAGAGACGAGCAGCCTCCTCAAAGCTCTGCTCGACGCCCTGGCCTCGCATCCGAGGTAATACTGCGCCCTAGCATCCCCGCGGTCAGCCGCCAAGCGGAACAGACGAGCAGCTTCCTCGTAGTTCTGCGGTACGCCGTTGCGCCCAAGATAGTGATCCCCCCCGCGGAAAAAAATCCCATCGACGACCGCCGCCACGCCGCTCTCGCCCGGCTCGGCGCCGCGCTGCACAGCACCACTCGCGGCAGCAGACATATCGGCGACAAGCACAGAGAACGCACTCACTGCTCTATTCACTAAGCCCTCTGACGATCTGCTAGTTTGAGAGTGTTCCAGAGCAAAAGGAAAGGAGAACCTGTGAGAGAATAAATAAACAGAAAGAAGGCAAAAAAAGAGGGAGCCCGATACTGCGACGCTGTTTTTTGCGCCGCCACCGCCGACAAATAACAAAAACAAATAACAAAAGCAATACAAAAGTGAAAAAGGACAATACCTTAATCAACAACCAACAAAAACGAGTCCAGTCCCAACTAAGGAGACTCAGACCAATAAAGTTTATAGAGGACAGATGTTGGCACCGAGGAGCCGGGGGAATTAATTTTTACCCCCCTCTTCCCGCCCTTTCCGCACCCGAAAAAAAATGTTTTTTTCAATTTTTCAAAAAAACTCAAAAAAACAAGACAACTGAGGTATTTTTCTCTTTCTTCCTCCTTCTTTCGTGCTTAACTATCAACTGGGAAGTAAAAAGCCATAAATGGCGCTGAGGGTAACGGAGAGCGCCGTCGTGAGCGACGTCGAGGTCGACCCGCTGGAGGCGTCCGGGCGCTACGGGAGCGTCCTGCAGGGGTGGACGCGGGTCCTCTCGCAGCAGGACAGAGAACGAAGCGGCAGCAGCAACAATCGGTATGCGGGAGCGTATGGGGAGGAGAACCGCCATCTCAACAACAACATGCCCTTTCGGGCCGTGGCGACTTCTGTTGGCGGTCGAGGTTCTTCCCAGCCCAAGGAGGAAGTCATGAGTCCGCAGGTGAAGCCTGCCGGTGGCCGCGGGGCGCTGGATGTCGACGACGACTTAACGACAAGTTTTCTCAGCAGTGGCGCCTCCTCCTCCGCCTCTTCTACAGAGGAAGAGGCTATGGGGGAAGAACACAGCGATGAGGAGGACGACGAGGATGCATTCTTCGAGAGTGTATTCGGCGTGAGCAAGCAAGATCCATCGAAGCGCAGCGATGGGTGGCAGGGGTCTCAAGATGATTTCTACTCGTCGCGCCGCGGCGAAAGGCGTACCAATCGCCAAGAAAAAGACCCTACCGCCGGTGGCACTGAGACGCCGAGCGATCGGACGCTACTCGCAGGAGGCGTCATCCCGGCACTGGAACTGGCCCAGACGGTCATTACCAGGCTGCGTGATGAGCGCGACGTGGCGCTGTCCGAGCTTTCGCGGCAGAAAAACGAGCAGTCCCAGGGCGAGAAGTCTTCACAGAGCAATTTCAAATCGCACCGATCGGCGCCGCTGGCAAGGAAATACGCCCCCAAGAGCAACGTGGAGCAACAGAGACCCCACACGAAAAGTCAGCGTGTGCATACGAGGGACACGGAGCGCTCATTTGCGATGGCACAGAACGAGCCGTCGTCGCAGCTCCACAAGGTGTCCGGTCATCCCGAAATTGCCCACCGTGACAGTGTTGGGCGGTCTGTGACGTGGGCAGCGACGGCCGAGGAGGACCGCGGCCCCGTTCAGTCGACTACTACATCCAATGCTAGCAGTAAGTGGCGCCACGGTACCGGGCCGTGCTGCCAGCAGTGCCGCGAAAAGTCCCGATCTGCGACGCGCCAGGCAAAGGCTTACGCCGTGCAGCTGATGGATCTACAGGACGAGCTGATTCGCACGCATGCCGCACTTCTGCACGCCACAAAATCGCAGATTGATGGCTTGGCTTTCTCAGCTCCCGCAAGAACAATGCGGAACGATCACTTTCACCAACACGCTGGCGATGATCGTGCGGGTGAAGCGGAGTCAGATCGCGACCAGCACTCACCGGCTGCTTCATCGCTTGATGCAGCATGTTCGCGGCAGATGAGCATGAGCGCGTCACCGGTGGCGTCCGGTACCGAGCAAGCTATCATGAGCCACCTGGCGGTCAGCGATCTCGAGGGAGGCAACCCATCGGGAGCGGACACGGCAGTGAGCACAGAGGTTGAAAACTTTCTGGCACATTCTTTCGTGCGCACGCACGAGAGCGGAGCGCAGCGCCTGAACGAACTCATCCAGCAGCGGCACGAACTGAAAATGCAGCTGCTCGGTACCGATTCTTCCTTCGAGTAGCAGCATGGAATATATGGCGGCAGTTCAATAAAAGACAAACAAACCAAAAATGACGAACACCACCTTCTTCCTTCACACACCCCCCCCCCTCAGAATGATCGCTTGACGACGCCTCGCCTGCTTCGTCCACCCCGAACGTGTGGAGAAAGTGATGGGTGACGTGCTACTGAGTGAGCCGTCACTGGCAGAGATGGATCGGGTTTCAATTTTACCGCTTGGGAAAGAACATCACTTAGCTACCGCCACCAAGGCTTGAAAATAGTAACCTGACGCGAAGTTCGTTTTTTATGATCTTGATGTATGTAAGGTATCACCACGCCTTTGCCTCTCTCTCGACCCCCTTTTATTGCATCACACGGCATTTCAAAGACAATAGGAAGGAATATGGAAAGTTGACGCTGGCTGCATCCCGACGCGCAGGGGCTCGAAAATGATTTTCAGCGGAAAATGAACCGGCAGCGACCAAGGCTGCGGCACTGTGACTGGGATCACGTTCCCGTGCTCATTGGCACAGTACGTCCACGTTGGCCCGGCACGATTCTTGAAAATCCAGTTGTCGCAGTACTGGTGCAAAATTGGGATTTGAGTTCGCCCCGCGTAACTCGCTTTCGCTAGCGGTTCCACCCAAAAGCCGAAGGCGCTGCTCTCCAGCGCCGGAGAGGTCTTCCCAGTGAAGCACACCTGCGACGCATAGTCAATGTCGAAGGTGCTGTGGTTGTCGTACCCCGCCATCCACTCGTGCTCCCGAGCCTGCCCGCTGCAGGCGCTCTCCAGCCACGCCAGCCGTACCGCATTGAGTCGCGAGGTGGCAGAGAGCGAAAAACCGGTCATTTCTACGGGTCCCTGGCACTGCGCGTTAGAGGCGACAACCCAGCCCGTGGCGTTGAACTCGGGCGGAAATATCGGCCGCTTTGGCGCCGCCGCTCTTGGTTTCGACTCAACTACAGACAGCGCCGCCGGACCCCTTTTAGGCACTTCTCCCTTCGCCAGAGCCACTGATTCAAGCAGCACAAGCATAAGTACAATCAGCACTACCGAAATCAGCAGGACTGCCATCGCCAAACTGAACGACGAGGTGTCAACTTGTGGTGCGCAAGGATGGTCTTATTTTTTGCGTCGCAGTAACTAACTAACTGTAAACTGTTGTTCTTGTAAAACAGAAACAACAAACCGAATTCGGTTGTGCCCTATATGGATTCGACTCGATCCTATGAATATTTTTATGAAATGTGATTGATACAGGAGGAAGGGATATGCGCGCCACCATCGATGGCGGAAGACGAGCCAGTAGACGTGGTTGTTCACGATTCCTTAATTTCCTTTCGCCTGAGAAGACTGAGACTTCTCGGCAAAGTGCCTCAAAAAGCAGGACAAAATGGCGCTGAGAATTCGGAGGAGATACCATCACGGTCTATTAAGGAGGTTTTCATTAATTTAGACAACGTGGTCTTCCGCATCTGCACCATCAGGGTCCTCTTCGGCATCCAGCGCTTCAAGATGCTCCTCAGAGAATATGCGTGGCAGAACGAACAGCCGGAAGGGGATCAGCACTGCCAGACCCAGCGGAAACGCAAGGGCCGCTGATGTGAGCTTGACGGCAACCAAAGCAGCTAGGAAAACAAATTGGATGAGCGTAAAGGCGTGGATAGCAATCGGCGGGACGCGCCTCGAGTAGTGCGACGGCGGGTACAGCGACGGCTGGACAAACAACAGCTTGAGCCGGTCGAAAAACTGCCCGCTACCCAACGCCGCGATGCCCATGGCGAAAAAAAGGCCGAGATATACCGGGGTAGGAATCAAAGAAAGCACTTCTGCACGTATCAGCGTCGCACCCAGAAGAAGGGCAATGGCAAAACAGGTCACCCGCTGCTCGCGCACGGACACAACACGCTCGTGTCGAATGCCATCAGACTCCCATTCTTCCAGGTTGGAAAGGGCGCGAAGGTGACTGACACTTCTCACGGAACCAGCGACAATCCAAGGCAATCCGAAAATTGAAAAGCCTATTGTGACGAGACCCAGAAGCAACATGTCTAGATGATAACCCACAGGCTTCTTCAACTTGTGATCGGCACGATTAATGAGCCGCTGCGCGATGTTGTGTTCCAGAAATAAAAGCACAAACGTCAACATTGCCGGAATGATGGAAAGAAATATCCACCAAATCGGGAGATCATCGTCGAACAAATTCACTGTCCATGCTCGGCGCTCTTCGCAATCGAGCCGAACAATTTCCTGGTAGTTTGGCACTGATTGTTCGCCTATGCTTTCTGCTGTGGCATTGGCAGCCTCCCCTTTCACACAAAGGGACGGCCCAAACTCGCTAATGACAGGTGATGGAACTTCAACATTGGTAAAGCTCTTGATCCAAGCCCCGACGACCGTTGCAAGAAACAGAGCCGCGACATGGCTGACATCCGAAACAAATTCACGGAAGCGCGGAGACAGATAGGCCGTCTGGCGTACAGATCGCAACAATCGTGCTGTGTAGAATACCAAGATAGCCAAGAGCAAAGAAAGGAGAGCAACGCCCACCGCATTCTCGGCCTCCAGGTCCAAATTCAAGTCTGGCGGGTCTGCATCGTCTGCTTTGCTCACTTTTTTCCCAGCGGTCACAAAAAGGTACGCGAGACTCTTGCTGGCCTCAATCACGAAAATTATCGCCACCAAGAGCTCAAATATCTCGTCTGTGAACCGCGTACAATAGTGAATGAGGACCGATGCCTCTGTGACTGCAGCAATGCCGCACAATATTCCGCACCATATTCCGGTCCACGCGTACACAGGTAAAAAGGGCAGCTGAAGCTGTACGCACAGATCAAAAAGAACGCCGCTGATGACCAGCAGCGGGCCAGTACCTCCAACGATAATCAAAGGCTGCCCCGAAAACAAGGCAAAAATCATTTGCCCTGCCGACGAGGCCAGCATCATCTCTACTAAGCCAATATGCCCGCCAGTAACCGTCGCTGTCAGTTCTCCGAATGTCAGCGCAGGAGCTAGACACGCCAAAAACAAAAAAAGAATAGCGGAAAGTGCCTTAATCTTGTTACCCTTCTTAGCTACGTCCTTAAAATCGCTCCAATACAGCGGGTAGCGCCCTGAAATATCGTGCCACAGACCCTTCCCGTAGCCGCCCATCCAGCGGTTGGCTAAGCGTTCGGGTTCGAACACGATGTGTTCACCCACGTGATGGATCAGGGCGATATCCTCGATATTGCGCATGCGCTCCACGAACAAGTCGATGTCCTTTAAGAAGGTACGAGATGACTCGGTCTCGAGTGCGGCACAGTGGAACTCTTCCTCAGACATGAGAAATGTAATGGCTGAGGCCACATCGTTGATGTAGTGCGCAGACTTGAATGATGGCGAAATGAGGAGAACGAACACGAATCGCGTCGGAACCTTGTCCGAGGCACCCAAATTTACCTGGTTCTTCAAGCGAGCAAAGGACAGCGAGATGCCGGTGGGAAAGTCGGCGGGAGACAGGTGTGGCACAAAACCCGTCAAAATGTCGTAACCATTGCCGATGGCATGTGGAAACTGCTGTTCAGACTCAATTATAGACATAAGAACCAGGTCTCGTTGGTGGCTGTCGACGAGCCTGGTCCGTACTAGCTTGTCCAGCACCTGGTCGGCAAACTCGTCTGCGTCCCATCCCGGAATGTCGAAGAGCATGACCCCCGTAGTCTTCAACACTTCGACCATTCGCATAACTTCCGAGATGTGGGCTTCGTGACGAAGCTCCAGAGGCATTTCTCGGCGCGGGTCCAAGTCAGCGGCAAGCTCCTCGGCGATATGGTGGCCGGTAGTCATGGTGGAGTGAGCTACAGTGAATTGAATCTTGCGGCACACATCCTCCTCCATAATGGCCTCGTGTATGAGAACCTCTTCATGATGAATTCGGGCATCATGCCCGTGGAGCTCCATATCGATCAGGGCAGGATCGTGCAGACCAACAGAAACGAGATCTGCGACCGTTCGATGATCATGCGGGTTCGTGCCGAGCTCGACATGAATGTACTGCGAGTGGGCCAGGCCGCCGCTCGTTGCCAGACCGTGTTCTCCCGAGTCGCGTATGTTGAACTTTTCGCCGTCCATGCCGTGCGTCACATGAAGTACTTGTCTCCGCATGTCAAAAGACTTTCCGCCGCGGCTTCCCAGCGAGTCCACCGAGTCTCGTGAGCTCCCGCCGCCTCGCCGTTTTTTTGCCCTTAAGCGACCGTATCCGACGGAATTTTTGATCTCCAAGTCATCCCACAGCAGTGTGTCCCCATCGTCGCGCGATACGCGCCTAATCCGTGCGCCAGCATCGTCAAATTCCGAACCGCTGAGCGACACGTCCGTAGAGTCCACCGCGCGGTGCTTTTTCTTCACCGCCGGCGCCAGCCCGTCCTGATCTCCCTCCCCCCACCGCCGATTCTCAATATTGTCGTTGGTGTTATTGTTCTTGCTTGATCCGTGGCGGCGGTGGGCCTTCGGTGATCCAGGCCCAGGCGCCGAAGATGAAGAATCCTCTGAACCTGACCCAGACACCAGCTCAACGGACTGCCTCATGTCTTCGAACAAAACTTCGCGCGGGTTCTGCCGCCGCTCCTTCCGCCGTCGCTCCTTCTGCCGCTGGTTCTTGGGCTTGTCGCCGCCGGCTGGAGAAAAAACATCTTTCGGTTCATCACCAGGAGAATCAGAGGACGCAGACGAAGAAGAAGCCGAGGGTGACTCGCACACCACGTCCGGGGCGTGGCTGTGCTCTCTTGCCGGCTGTTGCGCTTGGTGATGAGAGTGAGAAGAAGAGTGCTCGTAAAGCGGCGGAAAAGCCTCCGCGAGGGAGCTGCGCAGCAGGTCGAAGAATCCCACATTTTCGTCCGTCGTCCCCAGCAAATGACGGCGGTGCCGGCCGGACGGCATGGCGCCCACGGGAGAAACGCTCACCAGATCAAGCGATTCTCGAGAGGGAGAGAGGCCCGCCAGCGAGACCCTCCCGGCGGGCATGCTGGCGCCTCTCAGCGGCGTGGAGTTGTGCGTGGGGACGTCTGTGGTCCTCCGGAGCTTGAACGCCTCCGGCTTATCTTGCTGCTGCGCTGCCGCCCGCCCCGCCGTCTGCACGGCATGCCGCCCGTGGCCGCGCTGAGAGGACGGCGGCGAAGACGAAGAAGAAGAAGAAGCAGAAGAAGAACTTGAAGTAGTAGTAGTAGTAGTAGTAGTGGCATAAGAGTTTGACTGAGAGGAAGACTCCTCCTCTTCTTCGCCCTCGCTCGAGGTGCTCGAGGTGGAGGAGCCCGAAGGCATATTTTTTTTGTTTTTGATGTTTTTTTTTTTTGTGTTTTTGTGTGTTTTACGCCCCCCCAAAGGGATTGGGACCCTATGGCGGGGATGTATGCTAGCCTAGTAGAATAGCCTCTCCTCAACTGATAAGGCGTGGGAGGTTAAAAAAGAAAAAGCAAGGGTGGGCAGCTTTGGAGGCTTAGCAGTCGTTCGCGTCTTGAGCCATGCGATCCGAAGCCTCGGTCTTGGCCGGCGTCTGGCAGACGCGCTTGTGTTCGGGCCAGTCCTTCCTTTGGCAGGCCACGCCGCAGTAGCGCGGGCCCTTGCAACGAGTGCACACCTTGAGGTCGTCGCCAACCTTCTCGCAGGACGCGCACGTGTGCTTAAAGGCGTATAGCTGCTCATTCATGACGTCTTCGGCGGTCTTTCCGGAAGCAAGAAGGTGGTCTTTCTCTTCTCCACCACGTCGGTAGTACATCTTAGCCAGCGCCACATTCTTCTCTACTCCCAGTCCCTTTTCGTACATCTCGCCGAGATTGAGAAATGCAGCTGCTTCCCCTTGAGCGGCGGAGAGTTCGAAGAGACGACGTGCTTCATCATAGTCGCGCGGGACCCCAAGTCCTTCATAATAGCAAAAACCGAGCGAATTCTGGGCTGAACCATGATCTTGTGCTGCAGCAAGCTTGAACCACCGCACCGCTTCTCGATCGTCTTGCTTCACACCATTCCCATCTTGGTACGCATGCCCCAAGAGGCACTGCGCCTGGGCATCACCAGAATCCGCTACCACGCGCCAAAGGCGCACTGCTTCTTCTGGGTCCTGCGGTACACCCCACCCTTCGTTATACAGAACGGCGAGATAGAACCGCCCTAACAAAGCGCCCTGGTCGGACGCCTGTCGGAACCATTTGGCGGCCTCCGCAAAATCCTGCGGAACACCATTCCCATCCTGGTAAAGAAGCCCAAGATTGATCTGCGCAGGCTCCAATCCCAGCTCCGCTGCCTGCCGGTAACAGCGCGCGGCTTCCTCAAAGCTCTGCGCATCCTCGTAATCTACCCCAAGGTCGTACATTTCCGTCGCTTCTGCAACCTGCTGGGTGTCGGCGCTAAAGGACCACGTGCCCAAGTGAGCATAATCCGCGGCCAATCCGCGGCCTCCGTGCGGCGCGCTCCCATGCTGGGGCTGCCGCCGCTTGCTCTTCGCCACTCCTCCCTTCTTCTTCTTATTTCCCTTCCCGCGGCCCTTCTTCGGCGGCATATTTCTCTCTCTGTTTTCTTCTGTTTCTGACGTTAATAAATGAGGCAAAGAACACAAAAAATACGCCGCCAGCAAATTATGAAATCGAAGAAAAGTGCTGGAATGCAGAAAAGAGTGAACAGAAGCGGTTTGTGTTTTGGTGGCCTATCATGCTACTCGCAAAGATAGTATTTTCTAAGAAGAAAGCTTTTGTGTTTGTTTGGTTTTTATTGTTATTGTTATTCTTTTCGTTTGCGCGCGAGAAGCATCTGAGCATATTTTACCGCCAAGAAACACCAACAAACAATTGCCGCAGGAACGGCGGCGTTGGAGGCGGACTCGCAATCCTTCGCTGGTGGGCCCGCCCGGCTCAGGATTCGCGCTGCCTGAGAAAGACTTCTGGGCGCTGGTGAAGGACTGCTGCGCGTAGTACTCGGGGCAGCGTCCCTCATTTTGCCAAATTGCTGCGCGCCTCGAGTCGCAGGCCCCGGCGACCCAGTTATCGCTGGGCCAGGGATCCCTTCAGCACGTCGGTGGCAAAAGTTTTTTACAAGGGGTCAGGATAAAGCTCTGGACATGGACGTTACTCCGAGTTACTCCGAGTATAACAATCCCGGAAACGCAGGAGGTAGAGGAATCATGCCGCAATGTTACCCCATCGAAAACCCTGAAAGAGCCGGTGGGCGACGGGCTCTACCACAACATCTTTTTCGCTGGAGACGATCAGCGCCTTTGCTATCATCATGGTGATGATAATAATTCCATGGGCGGTGCTGACCTCGCCAGTCACCATGCTGGCATTGCGCTTCTTGATCTTGATAGCTCTGATGACGACGCTTCTGCAACAATGTTTACCTGCTGCGTTCGAGCGAGCTGCAACCGACCATTGTTTGTTCACGACGCTTAGCTGTTGTACGTCATCTACTAAAACAACCGACGCAAGATCTCGAATCCCTGGACGATCGCGCGGCGAGTGAGGGCGAGCAGTGGTCGCATGAATGAGCCCCTCTTTCACTGTGCTGCTTTGGGGTGCAGACACAGGCGGCGCCACCAACTGGGCGCCAAAGAGATAATGCGAAACTTTTTATGAGGCGGATGAAGATTTCGAACCTTTGAGTGTTGTTATCTCACGAGGCGTGCACAGTGGAAAGAAGTTCGGTGAAAGCAACGGCGAAGTGAGTTACACTTTCGTGGTGGCTGACCCTATCTCTTATGCCAGGACGAGCCAAGGGAAATCTCCTTCTCGTTCCTGTTCGCCCCGGATGACCAATCTTGGCTCTGCCCGCCTTGGCTGACCCGATCCAGGTGGTTTGGCTCGCTCTCTGTCAGCGACATAATCGACCTGGTTCTTCGCGCGGTCAGCGGATCGATTGCATGTTGCTGTCGATCCAATCGGCCATCCAGGATTGGCTCGACAGATTTACGAATAAGCTGGCGGATTTCCCCTTGTGGGCATTCGAGCGGAAGCCAGAAAAATTCGTTATGCTGGGCCAAAAAGATTGTCTCTTCGTTGTCCTCGCAGACAAGCTCGGTCATAAAACGCTCCGTTCGATCATCTCGGCCAGAAATGACGGAGATCGATGCCCGGTAGTGCTGTGAACAGGCAAGAAGAGTGATCAGATCTCCGGGAACGGCCCCTTCGTGGACATCCATGCAGTACTGCTCCCATCGGTCCGCGCCCACAATATCTTCGACGGTACGGCTTCCAACAAGAAACGAGGGGTTGGCAATGAGCCACGTGGCAGCGCAACGCCTAACCGTGTCTGCGTCAGACGCATCAGCAAAGAGCAGGAGAGATATTGCGGCAAATTGCGCATTATTATCAAACTCGTCGGTCTGGCACCCTTGCGCAATCTCAAAGTCGAGTTTTTCCAGGCGGCCGCGAACCCTTACGGACTCTTCAACAAACACTGGATTGAGAGAAAGGTCGATCGATGTACCGCTACCCTTGTTGTGGCGCTTTACCGGTGTGAAAGTTCCCGAGTGATCTTCTTGGCCTGTTTCCAAGAACTGCTCGAAGGTCGTAAAGTGACGATGTTCCCAGTGATGCAAAGTTGCAAGGACAGTCACGGGGAGGTGGTCCCGGGCTGCCGCAGAGAATTGCGCGAATCCGATCTCCTCCGCACTGAGAGACTTTACGGGATTGTTTTCTGTGCCTGACTGGTCAGAATAGGACATGACCGAGATTTCCGTTGCAGCCGCGATTCCACGCCTCGATGGCCTAAGAAGCATGGGGAGGGAGGTTGACTTATGGCCCAGAACGCTCTTGCTTCGCTGACGTGTGGGATCATTGAACTCTTGCGATATCGCTCCACTTCTTTGCTCCAGGACAGCCATGATCGAGCCAATTGCGGGATATTCCCCCTGAAGCTCCGCTATCTCGTCTGGAGGGAGCGCCATCAGCTCCTGCAGCGGTCCTTGAGGATCGAAGAGCACTTCAAATCCGCTCTTTGACTTAAGCTGGTCAATAATGTGTTGATGTCGATTTGTCGTATGAAGTCGCTGCAGAAGGTCGTCAGGCCACAAGTATGGTGCACTGTCGCTGACGCTGCTACCAACCATATCTTGCTGCGTCTCGGTGTCGATGCAGCGCACAAAATCCGGCTCATGCTGCTGCAAGGCGAGAAGTGGAATCGCGACCGTAGCGGCGGTCTTGCCGTACATCTGCGTGTACGCATCGAAGCTGCGCTGAAGGGTGTCCAGCTCTTGCCGCGGACCATCGTCATAGACATCGTCCCCACCGCGACGCTTCTCCTTCACATCTGGGTCTTGCAACAAAAAGTGTAGCTTGCAGCTTAATTTTCCCGTGAGTGGATGAAGCCGATAGAGGCGGTCGACCGACCGAATCGCGCGTCGGTAAAACCCGACGGCCTGTAACTTTGCCTCGATGGTTCCGAGGCGCAGCAGCGCGTCACCTACTGCGACGAGCCCCTTAAGAGTTTGTTCGGAAAATGCTCCAAACAGGACCTCACCGAAAGAGAGCCCACGTAGTGCGTACTCAAGACCGTTGGTGAAGTTACCAATAGCAATGTGCGCTTCAGCGAGGCGAAAGTAGCTGGATATGACCTCGGGGCTGTCCGACCCAAACACGCGCTCAAGGCGGCGATGTTTCCTCAGCAAAAAGACGGCATTGTAGCAGTTGCGAACCTCGGGGTCATCCAACTGCTGCATGAGGAGCTCAGTGGGCCGCTCTTCATCTTCGACTGAGAGTTCCACCCGTTTTAGGAGCTCCTCACGGCGTGATGTCGTGCGTATCTGCACGGAAATGCAATCCAGATCTCCTTGCGACAGCGGTTTTTCTTTTTCCCAGAAAAGTGGGTATTCAAAGAGCTGTTTCTGCGCTCCAGTTTTGAATCGGATGCCGGTCAGCTCTTGCAGCCTCGCGAAGAGAGGGAAGAGCAAAATATCATTTCTCATGTCATACTCGGGCGTGCGTTCATTTTTGCTAAGCGCACTCGGGAACTTGGTCTGTAGAAACACTTTCAGGTCAGTTTTCCAAAAATCGGTCGACGATTGGGAGTGTCCTAGAACCAAATTGAAGAAGTCTACGATCAACCCGTGATTGGGTTCTCGCGATGACATGCGTGCGCGGGTGCGCTCACGAGAATTTCGGCGCATGCCGTTGCGCAACATGTTCTTCAGGACACGGCAGCACATCTCCGTCAAGATAAAGCTGCGCGTATAGCTGACACTGACGTAAGCGCGTAGTGTCCCCAGGTATCTTACATTAATCCCTTGTTTGTGCATGACTCGAATCAAATCGGCGTGCTGTATGACGTTGATTGTGTGAGAATTCAACCCATCGGCCATGCGTGGCACGGTCGTTGTGAGCAAGTGAGCCGTTGCGTCTGTGACTTCTTGACGGTGCTCAAGTCTTTCGGGATCGTCTAGCGAGGCGAACATCGTAAACGCGTCAGAAGAAAGCGGGACGGGGTTGCGGTCAACCAGTTCCGGCCGCAAGAGCCGATGAAGGAAGCTTGCAGAGGTGCTTCGGACGAGAACGGCGTTCCCGTAAATGCTTAGTGCGTCGATACCGGGTTCAAATTTGTCCTGCTCCACGACCTCGGATAGGGAAAGCTTGCTCGGGGATTGGCGAAGCCCCTTTTCTGAACTTTGCTTGTCCCCGCTGCCGCTCCTGCGTAAATCGCTTGACGATGCTTCTTGAGATGTCAGCAAAAATTGCGAGTCAAGATTGTGACTTCGAAGCTCGGTGAGGAAATCAGTCGAGACTCGTCGCATCATTCCGAACTCGCTGCTCTCTCGTAGGTTTCGCCCAGCCCCATCATCGAGCGGGTCACTTGAGTCGCGTTTTTTCCCGAGCGCTACCGCTGCTGGGGGATATGCGCGTGCAATCAGAGTCGCGCGCGGATTCAAGACCTTGGAGATTTTCGAATGGTAGAATATCCCAACGCTCGAGATTGTCATTTCAACTTCGTCCCCAAGGAGCGCTTCTAGTTCTTTCATGAATGTGTCGCGCTGGTGAACGTTATAATTCTTTTCCTCCACGGGCAGATCGCCGTCCACCGGGAACTGAAGCGTGGTTTTCATCTTGGCTTCAGGCGGGAAAAGCCTGCTGAGGTCGAGCAAGTAATAGTCGGACTTTAGATTGGAAGGTTTTCCGACGCAGTGAACTTCCATGTCTCCCGGGCCGTACACGAACGTCTTCGAAGGACCGTTACCGACGTAATGACCTTTGAGATTCAGTACGCTCGCTGCGCGCTGGACGAGCTGAGCGGCATACTTGTCGTGGCGCGTGCTCTTTCCGCCGTCCGCGCTTCCATAGCAGAGAGTTTCCGCCCCCGAAATCGGAAGGACGGCGCTCGCGATGAGCCGGAAACCGTTCCAATCGATAAGTGCAGTCAGCGGCACCGTCAGACGATCGATTTCCTGATCCACGATCTTGGACAAAATTGCCTGGATGCCAAGAAGTTCGTGGCTCGCTGCTTTTGCTGCGAATTCATCAGAACCGTAAAGACCTTGACTGTCAATGGCGAACTTAAAGAAGATTCCCTTACTTACGTACTTGGGGGAGAAATTTGGGCGCGTGGGCGTGGAGTAAAATGTTGTGTCAGCAAACGGCAAATCGAAGAAGAGGGCACATCGAAAAAGACGACCGGTCGGGGCGGGGTGAGAATCGTACCTTTTCTCCACCAGCGAAACCTGACTGCTCGAGGTTGGCGAGTGGGATGGATTTTTCCTCTGCGGGAAGCTGCTTTTCGCGAATGATTGTTTGGCCGATCTCCGACGCCACACGTACGAAGTCATCCGTCAGCTTACGGAGAGCGATCGAACGTTCCAGAAGCTCGGCAGGGTTTGCCGCACGCATGGCAAGAATTTCGCGAAAGCGAACATTCCACTGGCTTTCGCGCGGAAAGGGTGAGAGCTTTGTCCGTGTCTTTGGTTGTGGCCCTGGAGATACGGAGCGGGAATCCATTCGAAGGAGGATACTGTCGTCAATCGCATCTTTCTCTTCACCCGGCTCAGCGACCTCTGGAAGCTGGCCTGCACCAGCAACCTTTTTCGCCCAACTCTTACTGCGGCGGAGAACCCTTTCCTCCCGATTTTGCACTTTCGGAGTTTGTTTTGCGAAGTCGGAAAAGTCCAGCGAACTTGCTGCCCTCTCAAAGTCTGGAACCGTGTCCAAAAGCGACCGAGTACGGCCCTGGGGTTCGGTAACGTTGGTCTTGATGGAAGAACCAAGAGCTTCTGACCGCGACCGGCTTCCGCTCAAGGCTCTTTTCGTTACCGCGGGTGACTGGGTCGGCGATGGCGAGCGCAGGCCGGTGTGGAAGTCGGTTGGGTCCATTTCGTCGCTTGGGCCTATTCGAAACATGCCATGCGTCCCAATACGCGGTGTGCCCGGATCCTGTGTGCGAATCGACGCTGATAAATCATCATACGACGCACCTGAGCTCGGCGGTGTGATTTCGACGAGTGAGGTGTGCGATTTTAGCCATCGTTCTTGTAGTTCATGGTCTGGTGGAAAAGGGAATCCGCGTCCTGCGACAAACCCCACAACGGGCGGCTCTGAGTTCGGCGCAAAGCCGGGAAGATCGTCTGTGCTCACGACCGACGCATTACGATTCACTCGCGGCCCCTCGCTTCGATCCAAGCGGCCAAGTTTGCCGCGGGAACGTTGAATTTGAGGCTGTTCGGCAATGCTTTCGACTGATGCGCTTCGGCGCGGCTGCGGCAGCACGCGAAAAGCTGATGAGCCCGGTTCCCGCTCCTCTTCGTGTGGGTGTGGTAATTCTTCAAGCGAACTTGAGCGAATTCGATCGCTCATCGGTGACTTGAGACGACGCTCCCTGGGACTGGCTGGCCTGACCTGCTGCTGCGCTTGGCCAAGTTCCCCAGCGAGAGCGGCGGCCTCTTCTTCTTCACGAATAGACCGCAGTTCGCTCGTTCCCTCGAGAAAGGAGAGCGCAGTCATGCCCGTCTCATTTGAGCCCCCCGCCGCGGTGCTACGGCTCGAGCGACTCGACCCAGATGGCCACGTACTTGTGACCTTGGTTTTGTTCGACTCAGATGAATCAGCGCTGTTGCGCCGCCTCAGGCCTTTGAATTTTTGAGTGAGAGGAGGATTCCTCGCCGGTGTGGGTTTGACTACGAGTCCATTCTCCGCTGATCCTTCCGCCTTGCTCATCCCGCCACTGCTTTGGGCCTGCGGGGCGGAGCTGTTGCTCCAGAGCAGTGCCGCGGCATGGTCGACACTCGCGTCCATCGTCGGGAGAGCAGTTGTTGGGTCTGAAGTGCTTGCGCGCAATAAAAATTGACCCCTTTGATCATCCGATGCTGTCATGTTCTGTTGGTTCACTCGATGTCCACCATTTCCGCGCCCACTGCTGCCACTGCCAGTGGTGCCACTCGAGCCAGAAAACGCTGCTGAGCCTGAACGCCCGAACGAGCGGGCCACGTCCATGCTCATCGCCAAAACGTTCACGCCCTCCTCGTCGTCGTCGTCGTCGTCTTCTTCCACCTCGATATATAATTCTGCCGAGCTTCGCCGACTGCCATTGTGATCGCCGCCGCTCACACTTCGAGGCGGAGACCGCGAGGAAGACGACACCGCCGACCGCGATGCCGTCTCGCTGCTGCTGCCGCTGCTGCTAGCGCTAAAGCTGCTCCGCGGCCCCTTAGCACTGCCAGCCCCCGCACTGCCACGCCTAACCTCGCTCCGTCCACGCCCATCCATCATATCCTTCTTTTACTGTAGATTACTCTCGATAATCCCGTGAAAACAGTAAGATTTTACTGTGCGGAATTCAATTTGAGTAAATAAATAAGGAGTTTGCGGAGCCCACAAAATTGAACGAAAAAGTACTGAAAACGAACCCCGCAAAAAATGGAACAAAAGGGTTCGACTTTGCGTCGCCCACCTCCACAAAATCGGATTCAAACCACGTGGTTTGCTCAAACTACGTGGTTTAGCCCAAACCACGTGGTTTACTCAAACCACGTGGTATTTGGAACTTGCGGGAAAGGGGGCGAATGAGGAAAAAAGAGGAAAAGAGGAAGAAGAGGAAGAGGAACCCCACATTTGAGGCTTCGCCCTGGTCTGTTTTTTGTGTGTTTCTTTTTGGGGGCGGGGTCAGCTCCGCTCTTGCCGTGCCGTCCCTCTGCTGGACCTTGACAGGCTCCGGGCTCCTGGTGGCGCTGTATAATTTGGGTCCGTTACAGTTAGAAAATAATAACAATGTCGTCGGACGGGCAAAAGGGCGAATCCGAAAGCTTTCAGCGCGATGGAGGACAACACAATGGCGAAATTGCCGGGATCGGCGGGGAGGAAGAAATGAAAACGCCCACATCAGGAAGTTTGCAAAAGGAAGAAGGGTCCGGAGCGGTCACAGGCGAGTCCGCCTCCGCGGAAGGAATTCCGCCGAAGGAATTAAGTTCCCGATCTGGGACGAGCGAGTCCGACTCCGCGGATATGAAGTGTTCTCACGACAACGCAGCTGAGTTTGCGGTCCCGTGGGCCGGCATGCGACGACCCGACGCTGCAATGGCCCGTCTTGTTGGTTGGGCCCTGCATCAACAGCTCCGCCTTATTAGCAAAGACGAGGGCGGGTATCCACAGAGTTTTTCAGACAGCGCAACGGATCTAGTTTTGGACTCAGACTTCCTGCGACAATACCGCCCTGAGGCAGAGGAACTGATCTCTCTGCTACGCAGTGGCCGGCCACTGCCCGTTTGGGGGTCTAAAAAAGACCCCGTCACTCCCCCGTTCGAGTTTGGTGAGCTTGATTCGCTTACTCAAAGGGAGTATTGCATCATTCTACGGTTGCTCCGCTGCGGAAAATGCAGGAAAACCGCCATGGCGCGGTTTACGCAGGTCTCAGATTCCTCAAGGCCGGACGACCTCATCAAGCTCTTTAAGTCTAAGGACGAACTGCTGAAGGACATGGGCGATGATTTCATCGAGACGTTTCCGGAGACAATTTTGCTCGCTTTGCGCTGTGATCTGCCAGCGGACAAGTTGACGGTCCGTCACTTTCTCTCCAAAGGCTGGGGCAAGAAGTTTGGAGTGAGTATGAAGAAAATTGCTCAATATTTAAGGGCCAAGAAGGCCGGTAGGCGTGTCGCGTCAAGTGGCGGTGCAAAAAGTGCCACAGTCCGTTTTCATGAGCTTGTGATCCGCATCCACTCGATGGGACTTTATGGCGTTACGGGGGGAAAAGATGGCATTGTATTTGAGGCGCTAGGTGAGCTTGAAAACAAGCTTCAGGCGGAGCTGTTTTCAGATCCTGTGGATGATTCGGAACCGCAGCTAGGGAAGCGCACCGAGTCGACCACGGCTGGTGGGTTGGAGCAAAGTACTCCGCCAGAGAAGACCTCAGGTGAAGCACCTGTGCCAGCTGTCAGTCTGGCGGATGCGAGAGACGTAGCTGCTGAGACGGAACAACAAACGTTGACGTTGTCAGATGATGATGTTCACGTGGATCCGTCGAGCTCTGGTGCCAACAGCGATTGCAAAGGCGACCATTCCGGCGATGGCGCGGATCCTTTTGACAAAACTGGATATAGCGCATCAACTGGACGAGAATCGCACGCGATGCCCAAAAACGAACGTGGTTCATCAGGTAATGACTCACGTGGCGATGGGGGTGTCGATAATGGACACGGATCGCCGGCATCTGGACAGACTGGCAGTGTATTGAAGCGAAAGCAGACGGGTAATGGGACTGCCGATGATGCTGTCAATTCGGCTCCAGGCAAAGTGCGACGACGCGCGGCTTTTTCACCGTTGTCTAAAGTGCGTACCGCCATCAGCTTCCAATCAGTCCCGTGGGGCATCAAGCTCAACAAATTTAAGGGCGACATGGCAGCTGTCGATGATGACATTGTGTTGGCGTTCCACAGTAACACTTGTAGCGTTGATTCCGATCAATTGCTGGAAATGGCGGCGCAGTTGTCTGTGCCAGAAAATTTGGACCGTTTGAGACGACACTTCCCGAGTTTCTTTGACCTTATTGAGCGGATTCGGAACGAGCATTCTCTTCTTCGTCCAGGTGCGGATCTTTCTGAGTTTAACCTCCTCCGCCTCAAAGTGATTCATCGCTGCGAAGCTCGGCCAAAACAGGATCCAACTAATCACTTTGGATCCACTCGGGATTTTTTTGAGAGCTATGTGGAAAACGGACGTGCCCTCTACCCCAGATGCGAAGTTCAGTTTGATACGCATTGTTCATCACCGAAATGCGGGTCGAGACGGGACAGAACGCGCAGTTTGCATGAGGGAGGCGGTCGACATTATGGGTCTCTTTCGGAGTTCTTTACGAGCGCAATTTCTCGAGAAGGCATTTGTGGGCACCGATATAATCATTTGGACGGCTGTCTAACTGTCGAAGAAGCTGAACAGCGTGGAGTAGATGTCAATCCAAAGGACTTCATGGTACTTGATTCCCCACCATCGGATGTCAACGAGTCCGAGCTTTTGATGAAGGAGTTCGGTGGATCGGTGTCACTCCTTTCGCGATCGACCTCCCTCGAAGGCGATTCGCGGATCGTCACTCTACAATGCGCTGGTGTGAGGTCGCGAATCGGTCACCTTAGTTCGTGGCCAGAGTGCTTGAAATTCCGCCTTCTCTACACTAACGATTGTAACTTGGAACCCGTCGTCAGGCTCAACGCAAGCATGGTGACAATTTCAAAGGACAAGACCTCCGCAGATATCATTAAAACCCGACATAACGAATCAGCGGATTACAAGCTTGTAGGCTGGACTGCTACTCAACAGCAGCATACAACAGCAGTGGTTCGTGTGGACGACATCCTCGCTGGACAGCTGAATCGCGACCACCCTCTCCAAAATGGGTACTACGAATATGATGACATGGCGGACAACGGCCGTGCAAAAAGAGTACGCCTTGCACTGGACAGCCGCGAATCTGTGCAACAGTTGCTGCGAGAGAAAAAACGAGGACGAGGACCGCGCGATGTTTACGTTCGGTACGTCCGCGTCAGCAAAGGTTGATGAGTGGGAGTTCGATTTCGAGAAGTGAGTTTAGCACTGGCGACAGAGCTCGAAACTTTTGCGACATCACGAGGGCGATGGCGAAGACAAGGAGTTGGACGTAGGCGGAGACATCCGTATGCCAGCACCGGCGACGGCGCAGGAAATCCGCGAGGACGTGAGCGGTGACAGGGACGACAGAGACAAAGCAATGCTGACACCTCATCCGAACTCCGGTGAGTTGGCGAGCGCGGTTGAAACTTCGGTGGTCAATGCCGTGGATGCAGTGAAGAGCGCACGGAAGCGTGAGTAGATACTGTGTAATAAATACAAACGAACAATAAAAGCTAAGGATGTTCCGAACCGAATCTCTTCCTCTGCGATGACGGAGGTGGAGCTGGAAGTGCCTGAAGCGTGCTTTGTAAGCGATCGACAAGTTCGCGTGCTGCAGTGACCCCATTCGGCACAAGAGAAGCTTCGTTGATAAGGCTGTCAACAACCCGCTGGCGTAGAACTCTCCCGGCATCCCGGTCCGGAGACATGAACGCGATTTGTTCGATCAAGTCTAAAATAAACGAGTTGACTGCTGCCGCACCACCAACGCGACCCTCAGCACAGTTATTGAGTTTCTCGGCATCCATACGGAGAACCCCAGTTTCTTGTACTTTTTGAAGTTTAGAAGGGCGCTGGGCGTCTTTGTCAGTCATTTGCACAAGCGATTCGGGCCTGGCATCACCGGAGACCTCGACCTTAGTCGATGAAGAGAGAACACCGTCTTCGACCGCCAAGTCCCGAAGCAGTGTTTGAAACGCTCCAGGGAGACAAGACAGCTCCGCAGTGTGTGTCGAGCAGTCGTCCACACCCAGAAAATACCTCTTCAAATAACGTCGATGCACATCCTGTTCTCGGAATAGGTGGCCATCTCCGCGAACACGAACTAGCACCTCGCAAAGCAGAACGCACGGAAGCCCGTCCATTTCGAATCCCTTACACTCACATCGGAGAACCCCGGAATCGTTACAGGTGACCACGTGCTTGGGTCGATTCGCAGTATCTAGGACTGCATCAGCGTGCTCTAGTTCCCCGGGCACGCCATTGTCCTTGGCTTGCTGGACGATGTGGTATACGTTGTTGCTAAACAACCCCCGGTTCGCGCCTGCGTGAGACCACCGAGCGTAAATTTCAGAACTGCCATCCGTTGTCAGTGCCACATCGGCTGCGCGGAGTCTCCGGCCCAACAATTTTGTGCTTGCAAACTGCGTCACAAAGGGGAATGCAGCAACAACGTAGGGGTCATCGGAGTTAGTCGAACGCATGGTGGCGATTCGCTCGTTGTCGGCCTGCCTCCTCCGGTGTTCAAAGTTGCCACGGGCATTGATCCTTCCCACACTGGTACCCAGGTTCATCTTCCCAGTAACAAAGAAAAATCCGAACTTCAACACTCCGTGTTCTCCTTCTAAGCGGGAATTCGTGCGTGTAAACATTGAAAAAATTCCAAAAAACGCAAACCCGGCCCAACGCTTTAAATGGGACTTGACACTCGTAAGTTCCTTAAGCATGCGTGTCACGAACGTACCCTCGTTCTGGACAGACGACACCCACCTCATTGCGGCACTGATAAGGCAGAGAGCTTGCTCTGGAGTCCGACACACCGTGACAGCCCACAGCAAGGTAGAAACGTTCTGCTTCGCCTGAAAGGCGGCAGACTTCTTCGCGGCAGGCACCTTGTTGAAGCGCAGGGTAATGTCATGGAAAGCACAAAGGCGCTGAGTGGCATTCTTGAACGGACCGAGGGTCGTCGCATACTCCGTCGCTGTCTCTTCGTTGCCATTCCCATCCAGCAGAATGAGTGTGGTCTGGAGACAAAACTCCTCGCCATAGATCGTCACGATCGCAGTGTTGATCAGAAAATCAATAATGCCGAGCGTCTCGTCAACCACGAATCCACGGAGCACAACAAGCGTCTCGTGGTTTCCGTTGAAAGCGACTGCATCGAAAAGAGGGAGGCGGTTGCGATTTGTCAAGTAAGTTACATCGAACATCAGAACCCACGGGTTGCGCAGCACCTCGACCATCGTCCGAAGGTCCGCCCAGACAAAGGAAAGGATGCGGACCTTCTGCTCGTCGTACAGGAAGGTATCCCAGCCATCCGAGATCTGAGCACCATGATTTCCAGAGCCGAGTCCGCCGGTTAGCTCCGCACCGTGGCTCTCTCGCTTAAGTTGAATTTTCTCAGATTCCGCCCGTGTCCGATCACTCATGGCTCTGCGCATCTGGGAGTACAAGGCCTGCTGGCGGCGTGCCGCCTCGTCAATGTCGTCCTCGGTCATCCTGACTTTGGCAAGCTTTTCTACCATTCCTCGCCGACGTCCCGCAGAGCTGTCTCTCTCCCGCTCAGCCTTTTCGGTGTGTTCCGGAAGCTCACAGATTTTGTCCGCGTCGAGTGGAACGACCTTCGTCGCTCCGCTCGCGTCATCGCGAACGAACAGAAGGCCGATGTTGTTCGGGTCCTCAGCGAGGTTCAGCAGGGCTGGCACGACCGAGCGCTCCACATCGTTGGCAACGAGATACTGGACGAGCGTCCGCATGACAAGCGGAGCGCCCTCGCCAAGAGCGGAATCAAGATCATCCTGTAAAAGGGCTGCGACTTCCGCCGGCCGGAGGATCGTTGCATGCTGCCGCAACTTCTCCATTTGCACATCCGTGACGTCCTTCACCTGCAGGAACTTCCGAGAAATCCAAGGGTGAGCGTGCGGAGCGTTGATAAAATTGGAGACAGTGACGAGTGACAGGCTGTCAACGGTCGTCTCAGTCGCTTTGAGAGACCACTTGCAGCAGTCGTGCTTGCGCTCTGGTCGCACACTCCCACGTGGCGTCGCCGCTTTTTTGCTGTGCCCAGCTGACTTTCCAAGGCCCCCGGACAAAGCTCCGGACGCTGCTCCGGGGCGGCGCTTTCCCTTATTCGACCCATGCTTGTTAGTGCGAGAATGAGTGCACTGATACACCTGCACAAGCCCATCTCTCGTGCGCTTCGTTCCACCTGCCAAGATGACCGAAAATCCAGCAACGTTGGCGCCCGCCTTCAAAAGCTCCGTAAACTCTTCCAAAGAGCAGCGGAACGTGGCCTCCCGCAGATCGCCGTGTTTTCCGAGGGAGACTTCGTGAGAAAAAGCGG
>JACKZZ010014890.1_pt1 | contig 24818 bp, 17 predicted proteins | sample 8027871 | NCBI WGS metagenome assembly JACKZZ01 (sample SAMN15724774, study PRJNA655200) | protist metagenome | isolation source: fluorescence activated cell sorting (FACS) single amplified genomes of... | place: USA: West Boothbay Harbor, Gulf of Maine | collected 2000-07-19 | reverse complement strand
CTTGAAACCCAGAATCTACCAGATCACTGGTGGTAGGATAGAACAAGTAAGCACATACATGTATGATAATAATAAGATATACGGATTAGTTAAACAGTCTACATCATAATCGTTATAGCTTTTGATCGCTACTTCATGCAAACCTCCTCCGCGAAGGGTTCTATGCTGTAGCTGTGTTTTCGTTGAATCAGCAGTCTCAGCATAACCTCCTTCCTTATCATGATCCTTTGTGATACTTTTATACCACGTGCATTTATCACTGTGTCCACAATAGCATACACAAAACATAGAATTAATATAATATTTTTCAACAAATCGAACAAATGTTTAATATAGTAGATGCATTTTTGTTGATGTTGTTCATATTATGGTGTGAATTCATTTCTTTGTCCAGGATCAACACCTGAATATCCTTGAACTATCTCGCCTTCAAGACACTGTACACTTGCCCAACACATTCTTGGTGTGGTGAAGCCAATTCCGACGTGTCCTGTTGGTGATACACCAATAGCACCACCACATCCATCAACCCTATTACGCATTTCTTCAAGTGATTGTTCTATTGCTATACGAGGTTTCCTATCAGATTCTACTCTTGTTAATTGACTCATTCTATCAACAGCTGATTTTGCTAGACAAAGTTTTGCAATACTTTCACCATGACCCGTTGTTGATACAGCTCCTTTCATATTATCTGCATAGGCACCACTACCAATAATGGGACTATCGCCAACTCGCCCTCCCCATTTCGCAGTAATGCCTCCTGTTGATGTACCTGCAGCCAAATTACCATGACGATCAATACAAACACAACCTACGGTATCGTGACACATACTGCTCACATCATTATCTAATACATGTGTATTAAATAAATTATTCACGGTACTATCATATTTTCCATGAAATAAAGCAAGTTCATCAATTGCTGCTTGTGTTGTTAATTCGGTTGTACCCACTTTTTCGATTCCAAATTTACGTGCTATTTTATCAGCACCAACACCAACAATTAATGTATGATTTGTTTGATCTTTGACTTTACGAGCTAAACTAATTGGATTACGTACTGTTTTTACACATGCTATACCACCTACATCTAAATTTGTACCATCCATAATCATAGCATCCATTTCTATCTCAGATTCTTGAGTTAGAACAGAGCCATAACCAGCATCAAATGTAGGATCATTTTCTAAAGAATTTACAGCTGCTTCAACTGCATCTAAAGCATTACCACCTTCTTTTAAAACTTTGTATCCTGCGCATACAGCATTTCTTACTCCACTTTCACTCGCTTCATAGATTGAATCGGGGATATTAAATGCTCCACCATGCACAACGATAGCAAATTCACAAATCTTTTTCTTATCCTTGTCAGCTCTCTTTGCTTTTAGTATAGGTAGAGCTGTGAACAAAGTAAAGAGTCCACTACCTAGTAAAGCATTGAGCATTTTCAATAGGGCTGTTCTATTCTGAATCTATTCTCTTTATACCTGCTTCTTCACAAATTTCTACAATAACTCCTTGTTCTTTGAGTATGTCACTCAAGCGAGCTCCTGAACATTCACTTCAATTCCAAATCTATGGGGTACCGCCACCACATTTATGTTCAAAGCCCTAACCCTAAGCCTTGGACAAATAAATTACGTCAAGTGGTTGGAATTTAATTTTAACAGATCGATTAAGTAATAAGTACGATGGATGTTGTTGAGGTGGATTCCCCTACCAAAGTTTCATCTTCAAACAATAAGGTGAATTTATCTAATTACATAAATGGCTACACAGGAACTACGAAAGCATTAAGACTGAGGTTTATTGCTTCTAAGTTTAACGATCGTCTTCAACAAGAGGCAACAAATTTACTAGCCCATGAATTAAAGAATGGTTTAAATTTAGAAATGTTATTAGAATTAAATCAAACAACACAACTAAATCCAAATGATTCCTATGATGAAGAATGGGCAGGAAGAGTACGTATTGAAAGAAGACGTGGTATTGCTCAAGCTGAATCAAATTTATCACATGCTAAAAGTAGTTCAAATAAAGAAAGTATAAGACGTGGTCATATGGAATTAGGTGATTTATACATTGAACATGGTGATTTACCTGAAGCTATTAAATGCTATCAAAGATCACGTGATTATTTGGGTAAATCTGAACATGCTATTGAAACGTATAGTAAAATAGCCATATGTCATATAGATTGTAAGCAATATGGTATGGCAGAATATGCATTAATGAAAATAGATGGTATAAATTTACAATCTTCCTCCTTGACATTAAAATCACATACATTAATCATACAAGGATTATTATCATTATTAAATGGTAAATATTTAAGATGTGCAAAAGATTTGCTAGATATTGATGGTAATTCGCTAGTAAATACATCATTAGAACATACTATAACGAATATAATGACGATATCAGACATAGGTGTATATTGCTGCCTCTGTGCATTAGCTACATTTGATGTTGCTGATATAAAATATAAAATATTAGATAATAAAACATTTAAACCTATATTAGAATCAACTTTATCAAATCCAGCAACATCAGGTATACAAGGATATAATATAAGATTATTAATGGAATATTTTATTGATAGTAATTACAGTGAATTTTTAAAATTATTATCAATATTAAAAAATAATTTATTATTAATAGATATGCATATGGACAAACATATTGATAAACTATTAGAAATTATATCTGACAGAGCTATAGTACAATACTGTTTACCATATAGTTCATTAGATTTGAAACGTATGGCTCTATCATTAAATCAAGATGTTAATGAATTAGAAAAAAATATTGCGCGTTTAATTGGGAAAGGTGACTTATCATTCCGTATAGACTCTGCTAAACACGAATTACATTCAAAAATACATAATATAAGAGATACAACATTTGAAAAAGTAAGCCAATTAAATGAAATGCATGCGAGTAGTATCAAACAAGGTGTACTACGCTTATCATTGCTTAGACATAATTTCTCTGTGATGCCTGAAAATGAAAAAAGTAGAACAAAATTAGTATCATCAACTTCAATAAGTGATCATGATGGTGCTGATACTAAAGATGCAGCAGCAATGATAGGTATCGAGAGTACTGGCGAATATGTTCCTCTGTCCGATGACGACTGATTGTGGTGGGATACCTAAGTAATTAAGGTATATGAATCAAAAATCATAGGGTAAGTGGATAAACAAGGAGGCTTCCTTCAAGTGGTGTACATATTCATAGCTAACAATGTAATTAAAAGGAACGAAGACTTTTTTATAGTTACTTTATCATACTTTTCACATCAATTTTACTAATCATTCTTCTTAAGGTAACGAACTTGTGAGCAGACCAATTTTTCAACCGTCCGTACGAAAAGTTCTAAACTTTCAAGGTAATGGAACTTCATTTAGTAAAAACTAAGATGGAGTTTGCAGGAAATGTACAAGCAGCACCGCCTGGTCTGATTGATTGTCATGATGGACCAGCCAAGATGAAGATGCAGGACGTGGAGTTTGACGCCACGAAGACCACACCATGGGAGAGAGCTTTCAATCCCTATGACTTCAATGGAGGGTACGTATTCTTCTTATTTTTGTATCAATATTGTTGTATATGGTTGTTATTTGATATTATCAACCAAAAACTAACATTTTCTTTTCCTTTATCAACAAATTCCTCTTCCTTTTTATAAACATTCTAAATAATCTGTTCCCAAAATTTCAATCCATCAATCCATCATTATAAACATTATTATTATAGTACCACAATATGTGTTGCTGGGGAAGATTATGTATTGTGTGCAGGATGTACGCGTATGAGCACAGGTTATGAAATTATTTCACGTACCCAATCGAAACTCTTTGAACTTACAGATCAAACTGTATTATGTGCTGTTGGATGTAATTCTGATATTATTACATTGAGAAGAATGCTTGATGCACGTTTAACACAATACCAACACAGTGAAGGAAAACCAATGAGTTCACATGCAGCAGCACAATTACTTAGTGTTACATTGTATTATAGAAGATTTTTTCCATATTATGCATTTAATTTAGTTGGTGGTATTGATTCAGAAGGTAAAGGTGCTGTATATGGTTATGATGCTGTTGGTAGTTACAAACGTGATGATTACGGTGCAATGGGTAGTGGACAAAATTTTGTTATACCAATTCTAGATAATTTATTTGGCCATAAAAATCGTCAAGATGAAAAGAAACCAATACCTGCTGAAGAAGCAGTAAGAATGATTAAAGATATTTATATTATTGCTGCAGAACGTGATATTCATACTGGTGATAATGTTGAAATTAAAGTCATTCGTAAAGATGGTATTACTACTGAAATATTCCCATTGAAGAAGGATTAATTGGTAGGAAGTAGAGAATAGCAGCAGTCATCTAATGTCAGAAAATATAGCGGTGTTGTGGGCCCTTGCCACCTCATCATTGTGGGGCCATCAGGCAGCAGAACTATAGTACAATATAATTTTATTAAGTACGGTAGGATCTGTTGCCTGATGGCTTTGCAATGGGGGGGTGTCTCGGGCTCGCGATGTGGCCATGGGGGTAGCAGCAAACTCATGACTCACTCTCGTACACACATGAGAGTGAGAGCTGATGAGCACAAATATAGTATATAGTACGTAAATATCAGTAATATAAAAAACAAATTTACCGTAAAAACTCTTCATATACCAGTATATACCTGGTATATAATAAACTCGCAGTAGTAGCAAGGCAGCCGGGTGCATGGAACCCCGGCTTCACACTGGAGAAGAAGGTCAAAAATTGGTGGAATCAAGCTTAAGGAATATTTTTAGATATAATTTAATATAGTATTATAATTTTTGTGGAAGTGAGGGTAGAAAGGTAAATATATTCGAACAAGAGGGATGGATATTTGTGCTATTAAATATACTGCATATTGATTGGAGTGAATAGGATGACGACTATACTATCGGTTGCAGAGAAACCTAGTGTTGCTCGAGAGCTGGCAAAGATTTTGTGTGAGAATCGTGAACCCAATCGTCGAAATGGTAAAAGTAAATACAATCATATTTTTGATTTAGGTGGTACAAAGTTTCGTGGTCAATATAGTAGATCGCATACTATGACAAGTGTAAGTGGTCATACAATGAATACAGATTTTGGGCCTGATCATAAGTCATGGTCCAGTTGTGATCCAGTTGAATTATTTGATGCACCTGTATTTCATCAAGTAAATCCTGAAGCAGCAGATATAGTAAAATCATTAGAAAATGAAGCACCAAAGCATAATACATTGTTATTATGGTTAGATTGTGATTTAGAAGGTGAAAATATTGCATTTGAAGTCATTGAAATTGTTAAAAAAATTAACCCAAGAATCGATGTATATCGGGCAAGATTTTCAGCTTTGATACCACGTGACATATTTCGTGCTATGCAAGCACCAGAGAGACCTAATGAAAATATGAATAATGCTGTTGAAGCAAGAAAAGAAATTGATTTACGTATTGGTGCTGCATTTACAAGATTTCAAACAAAAAGATTACAAAATAAATATGAAGGAATAGAAGGTTTAGTCAGTTACGGTCCTTGCCAATTTCCTACTTTAGGTTTTGTTATTGAACGTCATTTACGTATGGAAGCATTTAGAAAAGAAAACTTTTGGAAATTATGTTTAAATTATATAGGAAATGATCCCACAGAACCATCAGGTAAAATGGAGTGCAACTTTACCTGGGACCGTGTTAGAATGTTTGATCGAATATCCGTCTATATATTATATGAAATGTGTTTAGAACAAGGTCATCATAATAATGGTGATATAACACCAATGAAAGCAACTGTTGTACGCAGTGACAAGCGACCGACATCGCGATGGAGACCGGTACCGCTTAACACAGTAGAATTACAAAAACGTGCATCAAGATTTTTACGACTATCATCGGAACGGACAATGCAAGTTGCAGAAGAATTATATAATAGAGGTATCTTAAGTTATCCACGTACAGAAACTGATTTTTTTAAAGAAGGTTTTGAATTATTACCATTGATAGAAGAACAGCAAAGGCAAAGTATATGGGGTCAATATGCAAACAATTTATTAATAAATAATAATCAAAAATTTGAATGGCCAAAAAATGGTGGCCATGATGATCAAGCACATCCACCTATACATCCATTAAAATCAATAGAATTAAATGATTTAACAACAATAGAAGAAAAAGGTATATATGAATTAGTAACTAGACATTTTTTAGCTTGTTGTTCACAAGATGCGAGGGGTGATCAAACTACACTGAAAGTCCGTATTGGTTCTAGCGAAAAATCACGACATAATAATCCAGAATATGGTTTTTATGAAACATTTACAGCTACAGGTTTAATGATAACAGAAAGAAATTGGTTAGATATTTATAAATGGGAACATTGGAGTGCAAAAAAGGTACCACATTTTAACATAGGTGATGAATTTGAACCGCAGAGTTTTACAATGGAAGAAGGATCAACCGAATCACCATCTCCTATATCAGAAAGTGATTTGATTGGTGTTATGGATAAAAATGGTATTGGTACTGATGCAACAATTGCATCACATATTAAAACAATACAAGATAGAATGTATGCAATACGAGATAACAATGGTCATTTTCTGCCAACTAAATTGGGTATGGCCCTATTCGAAGCATACAAAGATATGGGTTATAATTTAACAAAACCAACATTACGCGCATCTATGGAACGTGATTGTCAATTAATAGCACGTGGTTCAATGACAAAAAATATTATGATGAATAATGCTATAAATCATATGAAAGAAACATTTAAAAAAGTGAACAGTAATGCAGCTGTCATAGATCGAACTATGGCGAAATATTTTAATTATTTAAATGTTACAAATACTGATAATTTTAGAAATATAAGATTAGAATTTTCATTATGTAGTTGTGGTAAATTAATGTCATTTAAAGGGGGTAAAGGTGATAACCCAAAAGACAAAGATCGCCGAGTTTTATATTGCACTGACTGTTGCGTGCCATACTGGGTACCAGGTGCGACAAATTATGATATTGCTATAGCTGTGAATAATGTTGATACATCACCTGTAATATGTCCTATATGTCAGTTTCAAGTTCTTATAGCTAATGCTAAAACAACTGGAAAAAAACCATGGCATTTCTGCCCACATTGCTATAGTAAACCACCACCACCACCAGATGGGTTTGAAATAACGCCAGAAAATTTCCCATGTTATACATGTGCACATTCTACTTGTACATTAGCAACACGAGTACTTGGTAGTGACGTTGATATATGTTCGTGTAGTGATCCATTGTGTACTGGTACTATGAGAGTAAAAAAGATAGCCAATGGAAAATACATGGTATCATGCACACGTAATGATAAATCAGGCAACGGATGCAATAAAAAACCCTGGTGGGTACCTAAATATGTAAAAAATATGATACCACAAGTGAAAAAAAACTGTCAAAGATGTCAATCGGTTGGTGGTGTGAATATTTTATTGATCAAATTTAGTATAAAAATATCAGAAGCTCCTCCCGGAACAGATCCAGAGTTCACCATATGTCCTTGTTGTGATAGATTTTGGTCGGATAGTAATTCTCAATGCTTAGCTACACCAGCTATAGGTGCACAACAACAAAGGGAACCTATGCTTCACCAACAGCACAATCAAGATAACCACCAGCAACCACAGCAAGGTTTTCCACCACAGCAACCACAAATTCAGCATCATCAGCCGCAGCAACAACAACAACAGCAGCAGCAGCAATATCATGCACCTCAACAACCAGCTTATCAAAGTATACAAGCTCCGAGTGCACATAATGACTACGGTGTCCTTCCTATCAATCATCATCATCATCACCACCAACAGCAGCAGCAACATGTGCAGCAAGAGTACAGCAGAGGCCACCCACCTCCTGCTCCTCAATATGGCGGTGGTGGTAGCAATACTGGACATGGAGCTGCCGCATCTAATGCAGAGAACATACCACTATGCGATTGTAATCAACCATGCAAAGAACTTACTTCTGGATCTGCAGCTAATCCAAATCGCGTTTTTTTTAAATGTGGTAAAAACCGGGATGATCCCACTGGTTGCAAGTTCTTCAAGTGGGCTGATGAGTTGCGCGGAACTGCGCATTTGCCTCAACAACAGCAACAGCAGCAGCGCCAACAACAATATGAGCAGCCATATCAGCAGCAGTATCACCATCAGGAGCAACAGAACTATCTTCCAGCATATAATGCCGCACCACCACCACCACCACAGCAGCAGCAGAATTGGTTAAGTGATCATACAGCATCTAGTATTCATATTACTACTGCTAATACTACAAGAAACATTGCCAGTAGGAGCAATACAAAGGCAAAAACTGTATCTACAAAAGATAGGGTTAAAAAAACTGCATCATCATCTGCAATGCCTCCTCCTCCCGCAAGTAGTGATGTCAAGTGTATGCACTGTAAAGGTGTAGGACATTATGCAAAGTATTGTCCAAATAAATGATGATTGTTTATATTTGTAATTTGTAGTAATTGATGAAGTAATGTAACTTTACGCCATTTGTAGCTCCATCTTATGTTGTTACACGAGATCCACACTCACATATGAAACTTGGTCCGACTTACCTACGCGACAGACCGTACGACTTTAGCCCTGAAGAAGAAAATGGTAGTAGTGTAGAGGTTCTGGAGAGATTTTGCCGTTATCCGCTAGATAGTGTACTAAGGCTTAGTTATTTGTTTGAGAGCGCTAGCAGATCCTTCAGAGTTTTACTTGTGAAAAGAAAAGGCTTCTTATCGATTATCTCTTTGCCACGTTTAGTAGTGATTTGCACAAGTTTTATTGATAATGTCTGCTATAGATAAGAATTGTACTTTCCTCATCTCTACTGAGAAGAGCACAGGTGTGCAACAAGATGATATTTGTAAAATGTTGGAATCAACTGAAGTATCTACTAAAATAGAGGGACTCAAGAAGGCAATTACAGGTATGCTTGCAGGTGAATCTATGCCAAGAATACTTATGTCCGTTATTAGGTACGTTCGTTACACTATGATATCTAATGCTACACAGACACAACTACTGCTTGCCTCGTTTTGTGCGACATCACAATGCACCAACTAACCTCATCAATATTCTATTTTCCCATATATTTTATTTAAAAAATAAACTTCTATTTTATTCTATACACGCAAATTTATGATACAAATTACAATAACATACATGGTCAAACATTACCTCACATAACTCAATCAACACAGATACTGCATAACATCCCCAGATCATTTATTAAAAAAATTACTAATTACTTTCTGGGAAATCGTACCTAAACACAGCCCAGATGGGAAGCTGTTACCTGAAATGATTTTAGTTTGCAATGCTATGTTAGTTGATTTAAAGTCCCCTAATGAATATGTACGTGGTAGTATGCTACGTTTCCTATGCAAATTGCGTGAAGCTGAAATACTGGAACCACTTATACCAACAATCAAACAAGGTTTAGAACACAGACACAATTATGTTAGAAAAAATGCTGCTCTTGCTGTATATCATATATATAAATCATTTGGTGAATCATTATTACCAGATGGACCAGAATTAATAGCTAATTTTATATCATCTGAAGGTGACGTCGGTGCACGTCGAAATGCGTTTTTAATGTTATTTAATGAAGCAGAAGATATAGCGATTGATTTTTTATCAGATAGAATTGATGATATAAGTAAATTTGGTGATGGTTTTGCATTATTAGTTTTAGAATTAACACGTAAAGTATGTAGAAGAGATCCATCACAAAAATCTAGATTTGTTAAATGTTTATTTTTATTATTAAGATCGGACTCATCAGCAGTTTCTTACGAAGCTGCGTGGACATTGGTTTCCTTATCAACAGCGCCAACCGCTGTAAGAGCATGTACACAAACGTATGCTAATATATTGACAACATCATCTGATAATAATGTGAAATTAATCGTATTAGATAGATTAATTGATTTAAAGAAACATCATAGCAAAGTACTACAGGAAAATCTAATGGATATAATGCGAGCTTTATCAAGCCCAAATATCGATATATGTAAGAAAACACTAAATTTAGCTATTGATATGGTTGGACCACGTAATATAGAAGAAGTTATGCAATTATTAAAACGCGAAGTTATTAGAGCACAAGAAGCAGATTTAGAACATGGTGAAGAATATAAAAAATTATTAATTCAATCGATTCATAAATGTGCCACTAAATTTGCCGAAGTAGCTGATAGTGTTGTCTTAGTATTATTAGATTTTTTATCTGGTGATAGTGGTTATACAGTTATGCAATGTGTTAAATCTATAGTTCAACAGTATCCTGCATTTAGATCAACTATTTTGAGAAAATTAATTAATAATTTTGACGAGCTGACGACGTCCGACGCCTTACGTATGGGTATATGGATTCTTGGTGAATATAGTGATGCAATAGACACAACAACAGGCAATTCTATGATGATAGATGCATTTGAAGTATTACAATCATGTGCTGGTACACCACCATTTATTAAAAAAGATATTGATATAACAGCATCTGGTAAAAAGGATGAACAACGTATTGAAATAACTAAAAATATTGTTTTAGCCGATGGTACGTACGCTTCGATAACTGAAACATCTGGTGGAAATGAAGCAAATGCAGATGAAGTAGTACCAAATTTAAGAAAATTAATTATAGCTGGTGATATCTTTCTAGGTACTGTATTGGCTGTATGTTGTACTAAAATGGCGCTATCGTTATCAAATAATGATTTCGTTTCATCTGGTTCATTGCAAATAATATCAGGTATTGGTAGATTAGCTGAAATTAAATCAGCTGGTAGAACAGGTGTACATGCTGATTGTTTAGATAGATTATCACAATGTGCCAGATTATTATTAGATCCAAATGTTAAAAAATCATTTGCAAATATATTTGTGAAATCAGGTCATAATGCTTATTCGAAGTTAATTTCAGATGCAAGAGATTCAAAATTACTAAAATTAGAACGTGAAAAGAAACAAACAATATCACAAGCTGATGATTTAATACAATTTAGACAATTACGTGCACAAGTTGTACAAGGTGGAATTGAAGCTGATTTGATGGATGCCGATGATATATCACGTGCTGTTGGTGACAATGATAAATCTAAGAATGATAATAAACTAAAACGGGTATATCAATTAACTGGATATAGTGATCCTGTATATGCTGAAGCATCTGTTACAGTACATGATTATGATATAGTATTAGAAATGTTAATCATAAATCGTACTCCTAATACATTAACCAATTTAGCCATCGAATTGGCTACTATGGGTGATTTGAAATTAGTGGAAAGACCTCAGTCACATACAATCGGTCCTCTAGATCAGCGTACAGTCAGAGCTAATATTAAGGTATCATCAACAGAAACTGGGCATATATTTGGTACCATTGTATTCGATAATGCATCTACTGCACAAAAAACATACGTACAATTAAATGACATACAACTCGATATCATGGATTATATTCGTCCTGCTGAATGCAAAAATGAAGAGTTTAGATCTATGTGGGCTGAATTTGAATGGGAAAATAAAGTTGCTATTAATACACATATAACAGATTTAAAAGAATTTTTATCACATATTGTTATAAACACTAATATGACATGTTTAACATCACCAACAGATTTAACTAATACAGGAAATTTTGGCAGTGATTTTTTGGCTGCCAATTTATATGCTCGTAGTGTGTTCGGAGAAGACGCTTTAGTAAATTTATCTATTGAAAGAAAAGACGAAGGTGATAAAAAATTATCTGGTTATATTCGTATTAGAAGCAAAACGCAGGGTATTGCCTTGAGTTTGGGTGATAGAATCACTACTGTACAAAGGAGTAAAACTGATAAGCCTGAATTAACGCCTGAAGAACAATAAATATGTATTCATTCATCAATGACATATGATATTGATGTGATGACAATGAATGCACACAATACGCTCAAAAGATGAGTGCATTCATTGAACATACTATCCAATGCGGTTACATGCGAAACGGTCCAATGCAATACACTCAAAAGATGAGTGCATTCATTGTGGCACTTCATAACACAAGGAAGAGCAGCGCAAAGACGGGGAAGCAAAGATATACACATAGTAGTAGGGAGGAATTAGTTAGTAAAAACAAAAACTTAAAAAATGATAATTGATATAATAGATCTTTACTTGCCCTTAACTTGTTTATAAGTAGTCAAAATTCTACATTTTCAACATATGCGCAGCCAGCACTATCTCGACAATACAGCGAATCCGCCCCGTTGCAGCAAGGCAGTTTCGATGGAAATCATGGTAACTTTGCCCAGCAAACATTTGCTACACCACCAGTTTGTCATCATATCAGTCACCCTCTTTTCCCTTTTTGATTTTTACGTACGACGTACCGTGGGGCTGAACGAGTATCGTACGATCGAAGAAATCACGAGGCATTGGCTCTAAGTCGACGATGTTGTCATCTTCTGTGCTCAAGGTAAGTACCAGTACACAAAACTGGGTATACTTCCCATTTGATCTAATAAACTAGCAATAATATTCATTTTTGGATCATATCTGGTGCATCGAAGTACCTCCCTGCACCATGGAATCGATGTAATTCGCTTACGATGATTATTTCGTTTGCTTATTCATTGTATATATTATTGTGTGAAGGATGAGTATGCTATGATGCACTCATATAATCATGCTCAATGAATTGTCGATTTACCATGAATTGAACTCTAACCAAATAATTATTCCCCTTCCTAATTACATTCATATAAATTATAAATAATATTAGACTCTTCGCCCTGCTGCACGTAGTTTTGCAAGCAAGGCTACTGCACCTGCAGCAACATATCCTGCTTATGTTACAAATGCACCCGTAACTGAAGTAACTTCAGCTAAAAATGGAGTAAGAGTTGCATCAGAGACCGCTCATGGTGATACAGCAACTGTTGGTGTATGGATTGATGCTGGTTCTCGTTACGAAACTGGTGAAAATAATGGTGCAGCACATTTCTTAGAACATATGGCATTTAAAGGTACCAAAAAGCGTAGTCAACAACAACTTGAAAAAGAAATTGAAAATATGGGTGGTCATTTAAATGCTTATACATCTAGGGAACAAACTGTATATTATGCTAAAGTCTTTAAAGATGATGTACCAAAAGCAATGGAAGTTTTATCTGATATTTTAATTAATAGTGAATTAGATGAAGGCGCAATCACGAGGGAACGTGATGTAATTTTACGAGAAATGGAAGAAGTTAACAAGCAATACGAAGAAGTTATTCTTGATCATTTGCATGAAACTGCATTTATGGGTACTGGTTTAGGACGTACTATATTAGGTCCTGAAGAAAATATTCGTAATTTATCCAAAAATGATTTAGAAAATTATATTAAAACACACTACACAGCCGACAGGTTTGTCATCGCTGCCGCTGGTGCTGTAGATCACAAACAATTATGTGACTTAACTGAGCAACATTTTGGTGGTTTAGCTACTGGACATGGTTCTTCAGCAGTTTCTACTCAATTTGATCCTGCTATTTTCACTGGTTCTGATAAACGTATTCGTTTCGACAGTATGGGGGTAAGTGTCCAGTTCATTTACAAAATGATCAAAAAAATCTTGAAATTCATATTTTATTCTTAAAATTTATTTATTATATATTGTTGTTTTACTGGCGATGCTGATACCGGTAGAAATTCACAGACCTGTTCTGACTTGCTCTGAACTGAAACACTCCAAATGAAAGATCTGAGCCAGATTACATTAGACAAACATGTTCATTCATAAATATGCGATATTATATATGGATGCATGCATTGACTATCAACATAAATGTGTACCCCTTAAATTACTCTTATTCTACTAGTGCATTTAACTAACATTTTCTTTACTTTCTCTTATAATTTTCTGTATTATCAATTTACTATAATAATACCATTTCTATATTAACAGGAGGCACACATTGCGCTTGCATTTGAAGGTGCATCCTGGACTTCCGAATATGCATTCCCATTAATGTTAATGCAAACAATATTAGGTTCATGGGATCGTACATCAAGTGTTGGTAGAAATGGTGCTAGTAAATTAGCCCAAGATATATCAGATCAGGGGTGCGCTCATTCCTTCATGACTTTCAATACTTGTTACAAGGATACTGGTTTATTTGGTGTTTACTTAACTGCACCCGATAATAAGCTTGATGATGCTATGTGGTATACTTTAGATAACTTAGTAAGATTATGTCATAATGTCTCAGATGAGGAAGTTGATCGCGCGAAGACCCAATTAAAGGCTAATATGTTAATGCAACTTGATTCATTCAGTCACACTGCTGAAGACATTGGTCGCCAAATGCTGACCTACGGTAGACGTATGTCACCAGCAGAAACATTTGCAAGAATTGATGCATTAACAACTGATGATGTTAAAGCTACAGCAAATAAATTTATCAATGATGAAGATCACGCATTAGCTGCAGTTGGTCCTATTTTTGAATTACCAGACTATAACTGGATTCGTAGAAGATCCTTCTGGCAAAGATATTAAAATTGATTAATAATAAACAATTAATAGATCAATGCATTTTATATACATATAAATTTATTATCCTACGAACGGCTGTTCGAAGAGAATGAAGACAGGGTATATAGGAATGGGTTGATTGAGAAGGAGGAGAAGGTTGAATAAATGCATGCTACTTAGTCATCGTTCTTCGATTCAATATCTTAACATAAAATAGTAAATAACATCTTTATAATATGATTACAAATATTTTTTTTATCCTTATTTTCAAATCCAAATCTCAAATGTTTCAGTCATTAAATCTTAAGGTAAATGTAGCACACGCATGGGGTGATCTCTAATTATCACCTTTATTTGCTTTCCACGCATCATACCAAGCACTTACACGCGCAACATTACTTTCCATGTCCTCTATGGTATCACTTTGAACTTCATGTACCATGGCCGCATCGTAGCTTTCTCTTGCCTCTTCCAAGACTACTTGCATAATTTCACATTCTAAATTTTCAGTACGTTTTTTTTCATTATATCCTCTTGCTGTCAATCTATCAAATAGTGCTGTACAATCCGTTCGCAATACTAATACAAGATCAAACCATCTTTCAGGAAATATTTCTGGTGAATGATAATCAACAACAAATCCACCTTTAGCCATCATAGGCTCCATAATATCAAGGAGTTTATCTTCATCATCTTCATCATATAAATGAGTATCAAATTCTGCATCATATGTGCCCAAATTGTGTGATTTACCTAATACAGCAACTTCACAACTTGTGAAATGACTAAGCTTCTCTGCAACAAGCTGTGCTGTGGTAGTCTTACCAGTACCAGGCGTTCCTGTGATTAAAATGTTAGGAAGCTTACGCTCATCCCCACTAAATGATGCCATGTTAATTAATAATATGCAACTATTGCAAAGTTTATGACCAGAAACGTGTAAGGCCGCAGCGATCTCCCACTCAGGATTCTTTCGGCTTACGTCGATCGAAGTGTGTTAGTAGCGCGTTTCAAGTGAACAAGTGCAAAAAAATCATTACCAAAAGAGTGAGGTAGGTAATATCAAAGTATAATTGAATCTGCTGAATATTCAAATTATTATTGAAGGTGCGGTGCTATAATAAAGGATCTTAAGCAGATGAAGAAGAGTAGCAAAAGACCACGTGAGGATGATACTGAAGGTTCTTCTGGAAAAGAGCATCGTAGATCACCATCGTCTTCACACAAGTCTCATAAGATCCACAAGTCATCATCATCATTATCCAAAGTAAGAGAGAAAGACAGCAAACCTGCCCTTGGTGGATTAGAGGATAAAGATATATCTGGTAACAGCAACAAAGCTATAACAACATTCGAAGGTATGGGTCTTAAACCTACATTATTGCGTGGAATTTATTCATATGGATTTGAAAAGCCATCAGCAATCCAACAGAGGGCGATTAAACCCATTATGCAGGGTAGAGATATGATAGCACAATCACAATCAGGTACTGGTAAAACGGCCGTTTTTTCAATAGGCATATTACAAAGCATAGAAACGAATTCACCTACAGTTCAAGCATTAGCATTATCGCCTACACGTGAATTAGCTCTACAAACATGTAATGTTATTAATAGTATTGGTGATTATATGAATGTAAAATGTATATCATGCGTAGGTGGGAAAACAAAATCGAAATCAATATCTAGTGATATTAAAACGATTGAAAAAGGTGTTCAAGTTGTCAGTGGTACGCCTGGTAGAGTTCATGATATGATTAAAAGACAACATATTAATACAAAATCAATAAAAATGTTAGTCATTGATGAGGCAGATGAAATGCTATTAAAAGGGTTAAAAGAACAATTATATGATATATATCGATATCTACCTGTTGAAACACAAGTCATCTTAATATCAGCAACATTACCAAAAGAAATTATTGATATGGGTAGTAGGTTTATGGCTGACCCTGTTCGAGTACTTGTAAAGCGTGACGAATTATCATTAGACTGCATACGTCAATACCATATCAATTGTGAGGAAGAACAATGGAAATATGAAGTATTATGTGATTTATATACACAATCAAGTAATATTAACCAAACTGTTATCTTTTGTAATACAAGAAAAAAAGTTGATTGGTTAAATAATGAATTAAAAAAAGGAAATTTTAGTGTTACGAGCATGCATGGTGATATGGCACAGGATGAAAGAGAGAAAGTTATGGATGGTTTTCGGTCAGGTGGTAGTCGAGTTTTAATTACAACTGATGTATGGGGACGTGGAATTGATGTACAACAAGTATCATTAGTTATTAACTACGATTTGCCTACAGAAGATCAATATTTACATAGAATAGGTAGATCTGGCCGTTTTGGAAGGCAAGGAATAGCTATTAATTTTGCTGCATCAAAGGATGATATTAAGACAATAAGAGCTATTGAAAGGCATTATTCGATTACAATTGCACCATTACCAGCAAATTTTGGAAGTTTACTATAAAAATATAATGAGAGAGGAGTCCAGCAACAGCAACAGTAGCAGCAATCTCCGCATCACCACTAGTGCATAGTGATAGTGATCAATCAAGTGATACAGAGGCACATACATCTACTAGTATAATGCATGCGGAATAGATTGTCTAGTGTATGAATAATATTGTTAATTTGTTCCACAGTTATATTTAATTAGTTTCTATTCTTATCAAGGCCTACAACAACACAATATATTCATCGCGAAAGAGGCCGAGATCGCGAGCCCGAGACACCCCACCCATTGCAAAGCCATCAGACAATAGATCCTACAGTACAAATCAATAAGTCCAATGAACATATAGGTTATCTATTGTACTGTAGTTCTGCTGCCTGATGGCCCCACAATGATGAGGTGGTAAGGGCCTATGAGTCCGACCGACGCAAGGAACGCACGCTTATTTTCCCGACTTAAACTACCACAGAGAGCGAAACATTGTACCAGTGCTCTCTTCTTGTGGTGGTGCTTCTTCATCACCCACTTTTAAGCAGTCGCATGTCATGGTTTGACTTATGTAGCTTGGACAAGCACCTTTCATGCAACTGAGGGTTAAATCTCGTGCGTAAGGGATATATGAGAGGGTATACCACAATAATGCACAAAATTGACAGATGATACTGATAACTATCAATAAAACTCTCAAGGGTATATCACCAGGATAATATGCTAATGTTAATGTTAATGCCATTAAAGAAAAATATATACATGTGGCGGTAAAGCGCTCTGGTGCAAACATTCTCTTTGCCTGTGTCCAAGGACCGTATAAAAACATTGTTGCACATATACTAACCATATTACCTGATGTGTACATTACAGCAAACGGAGTTGGATTACCTTTTATTAAGCTTATGAGACGTACTGTGGATCCCATGGATATCATAAACCCAAACCCAAAGCAAATCAAGCACCCATATATTCGTGTTTGATAAGAACAAGTCGGACAATGATTGCAAACTGCTTCTTCCAATTCTTCACCACAATCCTTCTCTCTTTCTTCCTGCTCCATACCCATCAAACTAAAACCCTCCATAGAGGGTAGCTTTAAGTATTCCATCGTGAAGAAGAGGTCTTTGTCTACAATAAAGGAATTAAATAACAATTTTTTTTAATGATAGTTTTAAACCCCCAATGCAGTCCCTTCTTATCTACATAAAATGATTTTTAATTTGAGGAAGAACCTTTTTGAAGGCCTACAAAATAATTAAGACGGGACCACCGTTTTTGATGGAAAATGAAGGAACGCAGAGTCATTGTACGTTTTCTCACTAAAAACACATTACTACTTTACACTTTCAACTATGTTCAAGACTCTTACGAAGTTTGGTAGTGTTGCCCGTAAGCAAACAGTGACTTCGATCACTAAACGAAGCATGGGTCAGAAATCATTGACATATAATGATCCATTGAACTTGCGTGGCCAACTTACTGAAGAAGAGAATATGATTTGGGATACAGCAATTGGTTTTTGCAACGACGAGTTATTACCTGGTGTTGTTCATGCTAATCGTAATGAAGTCTTCGACAAAAGTATCATGAAGAAATTTGGTGATATGGGTTTCCTTGGTCCCACTCTTCAAGGTTATGGATGTGCTGGTTTAGGTTATGTAAGTTATGGTTTAATTGCCAATGCTGTAGAAAGAATTGATTCTGGATACCGTAGTGCCATGAGTGTACAAAGTTCACTCGTTATGTGGCCTATCTATACCTATGGTACTGAAGAGCAAAGAGAGAAGTATTTACCATCTTTAGCATCTGGCGAAAAAATTGGTTGTTTTGGATTAACTGAACCTAATCATGGTAGTGATCCTGCTGGTATGGAAACACGTGCTAGAAAGCAACCAGATGGTTCTTATCTTGTAAGTGGAAGTAAGAATTGGATCACTAATTCACCTATTGCTGATGTATTTGTTATTTGGGCTAAAGATGATGAAGGAGATATTCGTGGTTTCATTTTAGAAAAAGAGATGCCTGGTTTATCTGCACCTAAAATTGATGGTAAATTTAGCTTAAGAGCATCTACAACCGGTATGATATTTATGGACGACGTCCCTGTTCCGGCTGAAAATCTAATGCCTGGTGTCAAGGGTCTTGCTGGTCCATTTGGATGCTTAAATAATGCACGTTACGGTATTGCATGGGGTGCCCTTGGTGCAGCAGAATCATGTTATGAAACAGCAAGACAATATACATTAGATCGTAAACAATTTGGAGCACCATTAGCAGCAAATCAATTGATTCAAAAAAAATTAGCTGATATGATGACTGAGATATCACTTGGTTATCAAGGTTGTCTTGCCGTTGGTCGTTCTATTGAAAATAAGAATTATACACCAGATGTGATTTCATTAATTAAAAGAAATTCATGTGGTAAGTCATTAGCTATTGCACGTGAAGCTCGTGATATGCTTGGAGGAAACGGAATTAGTGATGAATATGGCGTGATAAGACATGTCATGAATTTAGAAGCTGTCAATACATACGAAGGTACACATGATGTTCATGCTCTTATTTTAGGTAGATCTATTACTGGTATACCAGCATTTACCCCTGCTCAAGGTATTACTGGTAAATGGTAATTATCCAAATGAAGAGTAAGGTAAGACAAGATTGAAGAGTAACAAGAGTAAGTAAGCGGTGAAAACGAAATATATAGTCCGACGATCGATCAGATCTTTTGGGTTGTTGGTCATTTATTGATTGATATATAGAGAGATAAAGATCATACCAAAGATATAGCTGTAAGTATATAATAAGATATTTTTCTTAAAGAACACATCTTTTCCAAAAATATTCTCACTGACATCGATAAAAGTTTCAGTTTGCGATCCTTCTGTATTGATGATGGTAGAGTGAGTAATATATGGAAAATTCATGATTATATTATGTTTTTTATTCATACGTACATAACAATATTATTGCTCTTCTGTAGCTACTTCAACCAACACACACATTTCCTAATGACTTATAAGACTCAAGAACACTGCAAAAAATGTTGAGGTGATGGTTTGATGAAGCTTCTCATCATATATATCATATATATATATGAACACTATGCTCACTTAAGTTGATAATACTTTGCCATCTCGTAATTTATTAACAACATCTCCTCTATTATCATCAAATGTAGGAACTCCCTCTGATTTGATGATTCCTGGGATTGTGACTCCCCAATCAGCCGAGTCTTGTCTTCTTAAATTTGGTCGAGATGCAACTAAATCAGCTGCAGCTGCATCTCTGATAGCTGCTTGCCTCTTCGCTGCAGCTGAGTCGATTAGATCTAATGATGATTGATGTCTTGTTAATGTTTGAGCTAAAAAATCATTTTGACCTCTGAGGTCCTGTGAAGATTGTGATTGAATACTACTTGTACTAGCGCGAGGTGATGTACTATACAGCTCAGGTATTGATGATGCCTGTCGTTGTAAAAACCCAGAGGATCCTGATCTCTCTTCTTTTACGTTTTGATAATGAGAACCTATTGAAGTAGGTAAATCTTTCTCATCATATCCGAATGAATTACCCCATACATCAGCGGAGATTCTTCTATCATATGATGGTGGTCCTAATGATGATTGCGATATGATACCACTACCTGGTGGACCCATGGATGACGATGCATGCTGATTGTTACTATTCGATAATGAAGCTAAAGTATCAGCAGCAGTACTTTCATATCCATCCGCACCTGGTAAATCAAAACCCAAATTCAACGAGGATTGTGAAGAAAGAAAGGCTGCACTATAATGAGGTTCTGGTTGAGGCTCTGGTTGATGATAAGCTCTTGGTCTTGACGTACTACCTTTACGACTATAATGACCAATTTCATCGTATTGTGAATCCCAAAGTTCGTCAGGACCAGATTTATTGTAATTTGAACTATTATTTTGTCTCCCACTTGTACCCTTTTTCTTACTAGTTGTTGTTTTAACTTTAGTCACTGAGTTTAAGTCGGGACGTCTTTCAGGTCTAGGATTAATAGGTATATTACATTCACGTCTAACCATGATATGACGGCATTCACTCGGTATGGATCTTCCTTGTCCATTTTCATATGTTTTTCCTTCTGATGTAAATCCACAAAGTTGTACTGTATGTTTCAATGTTGGTTTATCCACTAAATATTTAACATGTTTTAAACAATTATGAAAATTAAGTAAATTAGGTAAATCTCCTAATAAATTATCCCATTTACTACGAATATGATCATCAGATTCTTGAGCTTTTCTCGCCCGCCACCAATGAGATCGTTCTACTTGAAAATTTCCCCATAAGTCCATTAATCCTTTCGTAGAATTGACAAAACCTTCAACAGGAACAAACTTCCAAAATATGTTTACAATAGAAGATTCCATAGCTAATTTTATCACAGGATCGTTTTTATATTTATTGAATTCAGGGACATTTAGCACAAGAGCAAATGCAGTAGCTATTCTTGGAATTGATTCAGGACCATCTATTAGTTTAGTGTTTATATATAGTAGGTTGATTTAATAAATGTTAAAGGAAACAAGTGAGCAAGTTAGTATAGAATTTTTCAAGGTTTAATCATTAATAATATCACTGTAATCGCGAGGAACACACTTACTTTTCACAATAACATCAATAGTCTTATCAATGAGTGTTCTAATAATCTTACATGGACCTAGACAACTATCACCAGGATACTGATCTAAAATACGATGATTTCTCACGGTCTCTTCATACACAAGTTCAGCAGACGATTGTTGACTTCCTGTTCCCACCTTAACAATTTTACTGATGGATGGAGTTTCTAATTGCTTATGAGTCCATGCTGGCAGAGGGAAGTTATAAACTCGTTCTGTTACTCCTGACATGGCGCATAAACTACGCTACTCACCCCTTTGAGCACCAGAACAGATCGTTGCAACTTTTTTGTCCTCGAATTTTTTCGATTCCTCGCTTTTCCTTTCCTGGGATGCGATACGTACGTACGGTTGCCCGATATTTTGATCCACCTCCCGCCCGCGATTTTTGATCAAAAATTGTCGATTGAGAATTGCCTCCTCATTCATTCATTTATGTATAATATTAGATAAAAAGTGTATATATTGTAATTTCACGTTTTTATCTATTAGTACATTTATCAATTTTTTTGTTTTACGTATTTACTAGTGTATTTTTTTAGTCAAGTCGTGATCATCACTTCATATACATCTGAGGCTCTAGTGGATTCTATTGGATGAATTGAATGTTGATTACATCACACATGATATATATAGTAGTAATAGATAAGCAGTGAGGTGATAAATTGTGTAGAATGGTCTAGAAGGTTCATAATTGGATATTGGACTACTGTTCAAAATTAGCATTATGATACATGGAGGATATGACATTAAAAGAATGATGTTTTGTTTGTTGAAGTCTTTGAATATATACTGCTACCATATTAAGTGCTTGTTTTGAAGAAGAAAGTGCATGAATCATACATATACTAGATTTTCGAAAGCACTCAATTTGGATGATTTTGAAGATCTTGGAGTGCATATAATATGTGATATATGGTAGTATTGAAGTAAATTGTGATGTGGTATGGAGAGATTAGTTATCCATGTTAAACATATGTAAGTGTTATTTACTGTAACCCACAAATAATATCAATTAAGTCGGGACGTCTTTCAGGTCAGGCTCAGGTGCTGGTGCTGGCTAAGGTGCTGGTGCAGGATTAATAGGTATATTACATTCACGTCTAACCATGATATGACGGCATTCACTCGGTATGGATCTTCCTTGTCCATTTTCATATGTTTTTCCTTCTGATGTAAATCCACAAAGTTGTACTGTATGTTTCAATGTTGGTTTATCCACTAAATATTTAACATGTTTTAAACAATTATGAAAATTAAGTAAATTAGGTAAATCTCCTAATAAATTATCCCATTTACTACGAATATCATCATCAGATTCTTGAGCTTTTCTCGCCCGCCACCAAAGAGATCGTTCTACTTGAAAATTTCCCCATAAGTCCATTAATCCTTTCGTAGAATTGACAAAACCTTCAACAGGAACAAACTTCCAAAATATGTTTACAATAGAAGATTCCATAGCTAATTTTATCACAGGATCGTTTTTATATTTATTGAATTCAGGGACATTTAGCACAAGAGCAAATGCAGTAGCTATTCTTGGAATTGATTCAGGACCATCTATTAGTTTAGTGTTTATATATAGTAGGTTGATTTAATAAATGTTAAAGGAAACAAGTGAGCAAGTTAGTATAGAATTTTTCAAGGTTTAATCATTAATAATATCACTGTAATCGCGAGGAACACACTTACTTTTCACAATAACATCAATAGTCTTATCAATGAGTGTTCTAATAATCTTACATGGACCTAGACAACTATCACCAGGATACTGATCTAAAATACGATGATTTCTCACGGTCTCTTCATACACAAGTTCAGCAGACGATTGTTGACTTCCTGTTCCCACCTTAACAATTTTACTGATGGATGGAGTTTCTAATTGCTTATGAGTCCATGCTGGCAGAGGGAAGTTATAATCTCCTACCCTGTCTTGTACATCAGTATCCTCGTGAGAATCCTCAGATTCTTCACCTGCCTCTGACGTTTCGTCGTTAACAACTTCCTCAGTAGCTGTTCTCTTTTTCTTTGTGTTCGATCGTAATACCTTCGTGTTACGATCTACTTCACTTTTCCTTTTAGAACCTTTGGTTCCAGGCTTCATAACTCTTCGTTGCATTATATAATGTGGTACGAAGTACGTCTCGTAAGTAGTTAGACTGTAGAGATGTAGACTTCGTTGAATATTCAAACGTAGTTGCTTAGTTTGTCTGTGATCCGGATGTGAATACAGCAACTCAGCGAGAGTTGCTGTTGCTGACGTACATACCGTAAAGGCGTACGTCACAACCCTTCTTTTGTTGTTGTCCGCACGTCGGCAAGATCCACCAGCGGAGCATTCCACGCGCCTTCGGTCAGTTATTCAAGCATTAATTGCATTTTATCTTTTCTTAGGTGAACAAACATGTATCGTGTGCAAGCTAGTAAGTTATCTCAGAGTGCTCGTGTACTATCTCAGCGTGCATCTCGTGCTGAGTTCCATGACTTACCTAGACGTGCTGTCATGGAAACGTGCGCTTACAATGCAACATATACTCCAGAAATAAGCAAAACATTATTTGAAGTAATGAGAAGTACTCCTACTTCAACACCTATTTTACACAGAACTGCATCTGGTGCGCAAGTTACTGGTAATGGTGATTATATCAGTGTTAAAGAAACTTCTACTGCTATTGAATTAGCTCATGGTAATGCTGCATTAGGTAGTGAAATATTGACATGGGTGAAAGAAATGACTCCCAGAAGTCAACGTACTTTACAGAATGGTATTGATGTTGTATTTTTAGATCAACTGATTGCAGCATGTGATAAGTTAAAAACACATCCAAAATTACCATATGTCTGTCAAGCAATGGCTAATGAATGTCATAAACCTGCGCCTAGTATTGATGTTGAAATGGGTGAATTTTTATATGGTTTATCAGATACATATAATATTGTTAAAGAGGCTAGTTTAAAAGGTATGAAAGCTGACTCAGCATTTTTAACTACAGCTTCGGGTAAAGAAGCGAAGCACGTTGTTGGTGGTCATCCAAGTAACTTTGTTGTATATGCTAGTCCTATATTAGAATCTATAGCATTAGGATGGCCTGCTGTCTTGTTAAAT
>JACKZZ010008813.1_pt1 | contig 24830 bp, 38 predicted proteins | sample 8027871 | NCBI WGS metagenome assembly JACKZZ01 (sample SAMN15724774, study PRJNA655200) | protist metagenome | isolation source: fluorescence activated cell sorting (FACS) single amplified genomes of... | place: USA: West Boothbay Harbor, Gulf of Maine | collected 2000-07-19 | reverse complement strand
TGGTCTCTCTTCTTTATTTGTCTTAAATCTTACAAGACTCACAGTCTTCCTCCTCTGCGGTTTCTAATTGAGAAATTAAACTATCAAGTGACTCATTGGAATCATCCATTTCGTCAGTCTTGATGTCATATGTATTTTGATAGTAGGATGTCTTCCATCCGTACTTGTATGTAGTTAGTAGATCCTGTGCCATGATAGACACTGGGATTTCATTATTGGGATAATGTTCCGGATTGTAACTCCAATTACCAGAAATTGCCTGGTCAAAGAATTTTTGCATTACGGCAACAATATTAATATATCCTTTATTGGATCGCATTTCCCAAAGAAGATCATAATTGCTCTTCAGTGTTCCATATTGTGGAACAATCTGCTTAAGAGGTCCTTTTTTGGACTTCTTAATGGACAAGTATCCTCTAGGTGGTTCAATTCCATTTGTTGCGTTTGACACAACGGAACTGCTCTCTGAAGGCATCTGTGCGGACAATGTTGAGTTCCTAACTCCGTATTGATTAACTTGTGCCCTAAGACTCTCCCAATCATAGTGAAGCTCATTTGGAACTATTTCATCCACGTCATTCTTATATGTATCAATCGGAAGAATTCCATTACCATACTTAGTACGATGACTGTATTCACATGCACCTTTTTCCTTCGCAAGATTGACAGTTGCCTGAATAAGATAGTACTGGAATGCTTCTGTTAAATCGTGGACAGACTTCCATGCCTCAGGATCCTCATACCTATGCCCGTTCTTGGCAAGGTAATGTGCGAGTCCGATATAACCAATACCTAACGAACGACGTGCTCTGGTTGCGATCTCTGCTGCTCTGACGGGATATCCCTGAAAATCAATGAGTTCATCAAGACTCCTGACAGCAAGATCACAAAGAACATCAAGATCTTCAAGATCCCTAATTTTACCAATATTAATAGCACTAAGGATGCAGAGAGCAATTTCACCATTTTCATCATCAATGTGTTGTAAAGGTTTGGTGGGTAAAGTAATCTCTTGACACAGATTGCTCATCTCAATCTTATCCATAAAGGATGAGTGAGAATTGCAATGGTCAATATTCATGATGTAGATTCTACCAGTTTCGGCACGTTCTTTTAGAAGGTCGAAAAATAATTCTTGTGCCCCGATAGTCTTTCTTGGAACAGACTGATCTGATTCATAGTCCACATAGCAAGAGTCAAATGCATCAGTACCAAAAGCATCATAGAGGCCCGGTACGTCATTCGGTGAGAATAAGCTAATCTGCTCATTCTTAATGAAACGTTCGTAGAAAAGTTTTGAAATTTGGATTGAGTAGTCAAGTTTCCTCACTCGGTTGTCTTCTGTACCCTTATTGTTCTTAAGAACTAGGATGTCTTCGATTTCGATGTGCCAGATTGGAAAGTGGACAGTAGCACTTCCACCACGAATCCCGTTTTGTGTACAACTTCTGACAGTTGACTCAAATTTTTTGAGGAATGGGACAACACCTGTATGAATAACTTCTCCACCTCTGATTCTACTGTTGATGCCACGGATTCTGCCTGCGTTGATACCGATTCCCGCCCTTGCAGCAACATACCTAAAAATTGCAGCATCACTAGACTCGATACTACGGAGGGTGTCATCAACATCAACCAGAACACAACTAGCATATTGTCGAAGTGGTGTCCGCACTCCTGCCATGATAGGTGTGGGAATGTTGATTTTGTGTCTTGAGATTGCATCGTAATATTTCCTAACGTAATCTAGTCTCGTATCCTTTGGATATTTAGAGAATATGGTTGCGGCAATCAACAAATACATGAACTGTGGAGTCTCATATACCTTACCATTAATCCTGTCCTGCACAAGATACTTGTCACAGACTTGACGTAAACCTGCATAAGTAAACAAGTAGTCTCTATCATGATCAATAAAAGACTGAAGTTTATCAAACTCTTCATCAGAATACAGGTCAAGTATTTCTGCATCGTAAACTTCTTTAGCAACACATTGCTCAACTTGCTCCTTTAGTGTTGGTGTTTCGTGCATACGACCATACAGTTGCTTACGAACAGCAAACAAAAGAAGACGTGCGGCAACAAACTGATAGTTGGGATTATCCAAACTTACCAAGTCTGATGCAGAACGAATTAAAATCTCCTGAATCTCATCTGTTGTAATACCATCATAAAACTGAATACCAGATTGAATCTCAACCTGACTTGCAGATACACCGGCAAGATCTTTACATGCCTCTTCTACCATTACATGTAGTTTATTTAAATCAAGAGGTTCATTTTTTCCATTTCTTTTAGTTACCTTTGTCCCGTTGGTCATATTTTTTTCCAGTTGTTAAATTTAATTTTTGCTTCTAATCCTGAATAGGTATTCAATTCTACCACAGACATAACATCATGTCCAGAAAGAACCATGTCATTGATATCTTTCTGTATTATATTCGTCGGCCAAATCACTATGGAGTTGCCATTATCGATTGTTCTACCGATTCGATTGACGATTTCTCGATTGCGTGGTTCGTTATCATAGATCCAAACAGGATTGCTAATACCCCAGTTACTAATATCAACGTCAGCTCCGCACATTGCAATCGAGTTGCAAATGAATGTTGAGTCGAAAGGTCCTTCTGTAATATAAACGGCAATTGTTTTGTCAATTTTTTCAAGTCCATAAACCTTCGGTGCTTCCTCATCCAACATCACGGTGATATATTTAGTGAATGATTTTCCCAGTGCTCTGCCCTGAAATCCAATGAGATTTTTGTTCCCATCATACATTGGTATTACGATACGACTCTCATCCTTCTTGATAGTATCGAAGGTTATTTTCTGCGTATTCGTCCATTCCATGAACTTGTCAGCATAATAAAATTTATCCGGATCTATCTTGCGATTTACAAGATATTCATTAGCAAAAGAATTTGTTGATGCCTTTGGAAGATCAATAGATTTCTTGAATACTGGTTTTGTAAATTCAAACTTTGGTGCCTGAACAACAAAGTTTCTGCCAGTATGACCTTCCTTAAACTTCTCAAGAGTATATTGCTTATGAAGATTTACATCAATCTCCTTTAGCAAGTTATTAAAGGACATACTCGCACTACAGTTATGGCACTTGAAGTTAGTATTATTTTTGACCTGGTAGATATATCCCCGTGTCTTATTTTTATTCTTCTGTGAGTCACCACAAATAGGGCAACGAAAGTTGTAGAGATTGTCTTTAACTCTCTTAAACTTTTGAAGACGAGAAGATATCATCCCAATATACTTGGAATCAACCAAATCCATTGCGTTTAAAGACTACTTTGTTGTGTCTATTATAACCGGTTGTGGGGTTTGAGTCAAGAAGTTTTGTACCAGTCTTTGTCCTGGCATACTGACCAGAAATGAGATTACAGTCAGAGAACCAGCAATAGTCCACATCTTCTTTTCCATAAGACGAAGACGTTCATCAATCTTTCTTATATCTCTTTCACATCCTTTCTTTATCTCGTCTGCTCTTCTATTTACTTCACGATGAACACTATCTACTTTCTCAAAGAGAACTGCATCAATTCTATCTTGCTTCTCTAACTTCTCGTTATGAACTGCTAGAAGTTGTCCCATCTTTACAGAATTATCTTGAAGAGATTCTACTACTCTTTCCAATCTTTCTAGTATTGCTGAATTTACGTTATTAGTAATGTCATCCATTTCTAAGTTTTTGCATCCAGGTTCTACGTGTTCCATATCGACCAATTGGTGTTGGTTTTCTTTTCTTTTTTAAATTTACAGGAGGTTCACCAGTCAACCCCGCAACACCACCACCATCTCCAACAGAATTAGCAATTGCTTCTTCCTTAATAGATCTAACCATATTCATTATATTTGCCATTCTTTTATCATCTATCATACTCATATATTCCTTTTTCCTTAGAGTTCTTTTAATTGTTCTAAACAATACATATCTTCTCCCAATTCAGTGATTTTTGTTTTAGGATATTCGGGTATCCTATTTAAAAATACAAAGAAACTTTTTATGTAAGGCCAAAGTTCATCTTCAAGATTATAAAATAATAAAGGAACTGTAGCATCATCAAAAACATTAAACAATACTGTTAAATGATTGAGTATGAGATGTGTTTTAAGTTCCCCAGTATTTTTATACCTTTTCAATAATCTTTTGATATACTTAATTCTTTTTAAGTCATCTTCAAAGTCATCTTTGGTGACTGCCTGTGGATTATTATAGAATTTTATAGCAAAGAGTAAATAATTACTCTCATTCAACTCTTCAAATCTCATACTAAATTATCAACTATCTGGGAAAACAGTATCGTCGTCAGCATCAGATGTAGTTAGAATGCCACCGGCAACTAGAACTTCATTCTTGACTCTCAGGTTACCATGCATATCAATGTAAGATGTAATACCAACCCAACCAGAATGCGTAACAGCATATGCCGTTGTTGCGGCAATTCCTGCTTCAATTTCATCTATTCCATACACTACACGAGTTACAGGATTAGTTGAAAGTCCAGTCTGAACTTCAGGTGCAGCATATGCAGTATCTGCCATTGCATACAGAGGTTCCTGCGAAATAGCAAACGCAGTTGACGCAGGAACTGTCGTAACACCAGCAACGAAATAATCTGTGCTATAGATTGTCAGTGATCCATTATTTGTTACAGAATCAACTACAGCAAAACCATAAGTTGCACCGGCACCTACACTGATAACATCACCTTGAGTGACACCATAATCAGTAAATGTTGTTCCAGCACCAGTAACAGTTTTACTAGCAAAGTCAATGGAAATAGTTCCCGTGCTTGTTACTAAATCTTTATCGCCCCATAGAGACATGTTCTATTACCTTATAATTCTTTTTATAATGATATTTATATTATTCAGATTCTCTTGCTTTAATAGCACTTGAAACAACTTCAAGAAGTTGATCATCCATATCAGTCTTGGTCAGTTTAACTGCCTTACTAAGAATAACTAAACAAATCTCTACAAGTTTCTCACCCAGTTCCTCATTATCAGGAACTTTAGAAACTGCATCACCAATAATTTTTGATGCTAATGGAAGTAAAAATGCTAACATGGTTTAAACCAAAAATCTAATCTATATAGCATCTTTAATCTTTATTTGATACCCACTTACCATTAACTAACTTTTTAACTTCACCAGGACGTAATCTATCTTTTGCTTCTTTGGCCTTATCATAAAACTTACCAAATTTCATTCTTTGGTCTGACTTGGCAAACTTTTTCTTTTCATCAGCAAACCTTTTCATTTGCTTGGTATCGGCATAGTCTATTCTTTCCTGAACCTTTTTCTTCTCAGGAAGACCTTTATGTTTGGTTGATGCAAAATCTTTTACATCTTTATTTTTCATTGATGCAGCAACTTCTGCAGTTTCAGGAGTCGTCGGTGCCATCTCACCTTTTTGGATGGCACGAACTATTCCAAAAAACTTCTGTTGTTTTTGTGATACTGCAGGCATCAATCACTCTCTCCGGGACGTGATTTGTATGGGTCTGGTCTTTTGTGCATAGCACTTCTTTCTGCCCGTGACTTAGCGTGTGCCTTTTCTTCAGCAGCCTTTTCTTCAGGAGAACGTGCATTACGTTTCTCGAAGTGTTTCCGAGAAACCTTCATTTGATCTTTAACACTCAATCCTTCACCTACAGTTTTACGTGCAGATTGGAAGTTGCGATTTATTTGATCTGATACTTTCTTCTGTTTCTTTGCTCTCTTAGAACCTGGTTCGGTACTTTGAAGTTTATCAGACTTTGCCATTGCACGACTACCAGGAGACATTCTTGCCTTTGGATCTTTACTATTTAATCTATTGTAGGTAGGAGCAGGAGACTGATACATTCCCTGATACTTCTCATCAACCATATCACCTTCCATATCATAAGACATCTTGAGACCCATTGCTCTCAACTTATTCTTCGCAAGATTGATTTTAGTAGGCATTGACCTTGGATCTTCTTCATTCTTTGCAGGTTTAGAGTTCTCATCCCAATATTCTCCACCATACTTACACTCATCTCTCGTCTCGTCCTTATCACAGGCAGGACAATAACGCATTGTGCCTTCACCTTCGGCAATAGTATCACCTTCCAATTCATGAGATGCTGCGATTTCTGCACCACCTCTAACTGCTCTCATTTTATTTTGAAGAATTCTCAACTTCATCATCTTATCTTTCTTACCCTGCTGTGCGGCAAGTTGCTCTTTCTTCTTCTCATCATCTTGCTGCTTCATAGAAGCATCCTGTTCGGCAATTCTTTGTGCCTTCAGTAAATCAAGTTCGGCACGAATACTTTCACCAAGACTTGGATTAATCTTTATAGTATTCTTACCTTTCTTCATTACATCAAGTTTCTTATCACCATTATCCTCCTTCTCGTAGATGACTTCCTCAACATACTTAGAACGATACTGTCCACCAGTTGCCTTGTGAGTATCCGCAAGTTCTGCTGCTCTCGAATCAGCATACTTTCTACTCTTTACTGGTTTACCAATCTTCTTCTCCTTTTTTCCATCAGGAGAACCCATTACTTGAAAAGGTGCCTCATCAATATACTCTTCTTTTGCCATTCTTTTTTTGGCGGATTTAGTCACATACTTTTCTTTATAAGAAGACTCTTTCTTATAAGTTTCTTTAGGAAATGCAGATCCCTTCACATAAGTTTCTTCTTTTGCCATCGACTTTTTAATGGCACGATCCTTCACACCAGCATACTCATGACGATCTGGTTCTTTAGTTCCGTCTCCGTCTTTATCTCCAACAGTATTTTTTCCTTTTGAAGAACCATATTTTTTCTCATGCTTCTCTCCATAATTTGGTTTTGGATCACCCTTATAAGCATCGTCCACTTCTTTACGACCAGTAATCTCAACAGAAGAAATATTCTTATTTGCTCTTAGTTCTGAGATCTTAGCACGATCAGCTTTTCTATATGATGTATTACCAGTTTCTCTATCAGTTACTCTTACTACAAACTTTCTTTCTTCTGCCTCAGAAAAAACTCTAGAATAAACATAAGACGAAGAATCTTTTACATGTTCAGATACAGAGACAACACCAGTATCAATCTGTTCTTTAAATAATTTCTTCTTTACAATTGCCTTGACACCACCAGGAGCAGAAGAAGATCCAAGAAGTTGTCTATAAAGTTGCTGAACTTGTCCAGGACTCATACTAGATCCCGACGTACCTTTCATTTTTTGTCTTGCCTTATATTTAATATCGGAAGTGAGTTGAGATGCTTGTTGCTCAAGACTCGTATTTCCGGCGGCATGACCTCTACGAGGTCCCTCTTCAAAAATATCGTTACTCATTGGAAAATCTAATAACTCTTACTTTTTTCTATATTTATTTATAAATTGTTTGCCCCATTCACTTCCCGGAACCATTTTCTCCACATACTTTCTATGAGCATCAGTTCCTACAAGTCTTTGATCGGCAGGAACACCGGAAGGTGCATTACTATTAGTTACTGATTCGGATACATCTTTAATCCAGGACTTAAACATAATGTTATCTTCGGTGACACAAATCAGGTAGTTAGTTCCACGACGAATAATCTTACCAACCAATCCAGTGTTTAAATTTTCCACTACACTACCAACGGCATAAACTTTATTTCTGATAAAGTTTTCACGAAGATTCTTCCAATCAAACTTAGGAGCAATCTCCCACATGTTCCACCCTTCTTTGATTTGCATCGCAGCACGAAGAGTATTATAAAGGTCTTTTGTTTGCTTACTATTCATCGTAGAAGGAACACCTTTACGGAATGATGCAAAGTCTCCTTCTGCTGCTGCTTTTCTTTGCTTTGATGCAGACATTCCTTCTGTTCCTTCTGCATCAGGATCTCTATCTCCAGCAGAAAGAACCTCTACATTATCAAAGGCATAAAGTTTTCCATTATAGTCATTTGATAATCTCTCAAATTCCTGAACTCTATCTCCGCCACCAACAATTCTTACATTTGTATATCCATCATTATGTGCCTTCTTCAGAACATCAAAGATTGTTCTATTTGCAGGATCATTTACAATCTTCTCACTATGACTGGGATACATCTGCCTCATTACTGAAACCTTTGTATCAGGATCTAATGGATTCTTTTTCTTATTCTGACTACGTGAAGGTACAATAATATAATCACCTTCATCAGAACTTGCGGCAACTTTATCTAATAGTTTTTCATGTCCTGTTGTTGGTGGATTAAAACGACCAAATGTAACTGTCAGTGTTCCCTTTGTTTTTTCTACTGGTGGTGGTCCTTCTTGTACAGGAGCATCTTGTGCGGCAGGTTGTTCTGGTGCTGCTGCCTGTTGTTGAGTCGGTTCTTGTGCTGGTTGTTTTTCGTATGTTGTTTGTGAAAGTTTCTTTTCTTTATCGGTTGATGGAGGATCCTGTTGTCCTACTCTCTGTCTCTTATTATAAAACTTTAGAGATCCTTTCTCTGTCTTCGCAACAAACTCACCATCTTTATACCATCCACCGTGCCCGTCTCCTTCAAGACCTAATCTTGCGGCCTGTTGTGCTGCAGATTCAAATAGAAATTGGAAGAAACTCTTCATTACTTGTTCAGTTGTTTAATTATAGATTTTTCGTTTGTAACAATGTAACTGAGGACACTCTTCCTCATTTTTATATATTTATCTATAATCTTATCTGCCTTGCTTGATGAGATTTTTTTATCAAAGGTCACATAGACGTATGCTAGAAAGTCATTATACTTCCTTTTGGGTGTCTTTGAGTCCGTTTCAAAGGATTGTAATAACTCTTTAACTTGTGGGTTCATAGTGTTTAACGATCTATTACGCATTTATCAAACATTTGAGTAATAAAATCATCTCCAAGAGTTGCAAAAAATTGTGGTTGTGCCTTAAAGTCACCTTTATATCTGAGTTCAAGAACAAGAATAGTAACGCCTGCTTTTTTTAAATTAAAGAAAACTTTAGCAGCATTTGCATCTAATTTTTTTTTCTCATCAAGTTCAAGAATATATGGTTTTTTATTTCCTTGTAAATCAGATAGTCCGCACAAAATAGAGTGTTGAGGAATAACTTTAGCAGAATTTAAATTTAATTTTGGGTTCTTAGCACTTGCAGTATAGTCCGCATATCCAGTCACAAGTGCAAATTCAAAATTATATCCACCAATATCTTTCGCTTGTAGACCTGCTTGCATTTTTGTTTTTAAAACAATATCAATCAAACCATCAGCAAAAATTTGGATATTATCTTCTAATACTTTTTTAAATCCCTCAAAAAGTTCATTATCAACTTTAGCAAGTTCTCTGTTGAAAAATGCTCTCAATCCATTTTGCTTATCTTCTTGAAACAAACTCTCCGGACCAGTTCCAGCAAGTTTTCCCTTTACCTCAGATAACTCAATAGGTCTATCATTAGAATTTGTTCCTTTTAAATTTATTAAGTAAACGAGTGCGTTATTTTTTAATGGATTTCTAAAACTAATATTCCAAACTTCTTCAGATGACATTCTATCAATATTAGGAACATAAATGATTTCATCTTTTGCTGCTTGTTTTGCGAGTCCAGCAAAATAATCTTGTCGTTTTTTCTTAAGAGTCTCTCTCACATTTTCAAATTCTTTACCCTGAAGAAAAGTATCAAATGCTTTATTGATTAATGTCGGATCCGCACCTTTTACATTTTTTTTCTTTTTTAGGGAAATTCCATAATAAGTTTCGGAATCAACCTTTACTACCAAATCAGAAGAATTATAATCAAATCCATCAGATTCTCTCTTAAGTCTAAACTTATCGACTTCTCTTGGCCATGCAGATCCGGTCATAAAAACTTTTTCTGATATAAATTCTCCTCCTTTAAAATCTCCGGCACCTTTTACAAAATCTTTGACTCCTATAGCAGCAGAAAATCCAGCTACAACATTAGCAATTAAATCTGCTTTCTTTTTGTCTGTATTGGGTATAGTAAAAAAAGTCAAGTATGTTGATTTACTGGATCCATATTGAACTTTATTATTATCATTAGCAATTAATTTTCCCTGAGACAACCAAGATAATATTATAGATCCTGTCTGATCTATACAAAGGTCCTTCATTTCTTTTTTAGTCATATGAAGACCAACAGCCGCAAAAATTTCAGAAGGCTCTAATTTTGTAGTTTTTTCAGTTGATGCCTTTGCCATCACATTATACTTTTTTAAGTATTTATTATGAAGTTATAATCCTTTGAGATAGTCCTTCTCTTTTTGATATGGAACTATCTCACCAGTATAATGTTTCCATCCTTCTTGAATATCAGGAACTAACCATTGGTCAACACGATAACAATATTTCCAGTTCACAGGTTGTATACAATTCATCACAACTACCGTCCAGAATGATATAAGATAGTTGAGAATTGTATTCATTATTCTTCTATCTTCTTAACTTTGGATTTCTTTACCTGCTTTGAACTCCAGAATGCAAGTGCAATCAGAGCAAAGTAAAATATTGTATCATCAATCATCACAAGAAAAAAGATGACACTACCACCATATCTTATCCAGTCAGGTAATCTCTTAGTCAGTTTACCTACCACTGGAGAAATCTTCTTTTCAAATTTGAAGTAAAGAATTGCTGCCAGTGTAACTGTAATCTCACTCATCGGAACGATAAAGTATAGAGATAAGATAATAAAGATGGGCCAGTAATGTCTCTCCGGTATTTTTGCCAAGAGAGAAGTATACTTATCAATCAGTTTTTTCATTATCTTCTTTAAGTGCTTCTTCGATTTGTTCATCAAGACTTACAATTGCTTGACGAATATCAATCACACGTTGTGGACAAATCGTAGGATCATAAGTATACCCTTTCGTATCAGTAAACAATGACTGACGAACTGCTGCTGCCTGATAGACAGATAGTTCTAATGTTACTTTTTTATCTTGACTCATAATTACCCCTTTTGTTTTTCTATTTTATCGTAAATTTTTGATATTTCAGATTCAAAAAATTTTCTATCTCTCTTTATTTGATCCTGAGTATTAGTTACATAATCGTAATTATGAATATTATTTTTTATAGCATACTCCAATTTATGAATACGAGATTGAAATTTAAGTATTTTAAAATACAATATACCAATTATGCCAATACAAACTCCTATTAAGTATCCCATCAAATGTCTCCCTCCTTACGGATTTCGGATTGTTTTACGGAAAATTCTCCACCAGGATATCGTGATTTGAGTTTATCAACATTCATCTCAATGATATCATCAAGAGAAATATTGAGACCCATACATGCCTGTGCAACATACCACATAATATCACCAAGTTCACGTTTGAGATGAAACAGGTTCTCTTCGGTGACAGGTTTACCCTGAAAAATAATCTTCTTTACAACTTCAGTAAACTCACCTGCTTCGGCACACATACCAACAGAGGCAGTGAGAAGTCGATGTGTTTCAAATCCTTCTCCACGAAGTTCTTGAATACGATACTCAAAGGCATCGGCATCTTGACTGGGTTGAGATGTGACGGCATTCACAAACTCAAGATATGCATCAGTATTTACGGTCATGAAAATTTAAATCCCTCAAATGATTTCTTCGGTCTATCCTCGTTATTATACTCTTCTTCCTGTCCAGAGTCAAGTATATTATCTTGTGCTGACTGTTCGCAATCATAAAGACGCATCTTGGAACGGTCAATTCCAATCACAAATCTCTTATTGACCACAGTATCATTATATCTATTCTTCAATTGCTTCACCATTATCTGTCCAATCTGCTCAAGTTCCTCAGTGCTAATAAGGGCAAACATAAGATCAGCAGTAGCAGGGAGACCAAAGGACTCAGAAGTGTCAGTAAGGTCAACATCAGAGCTACTATTATGTGTGAGAATAGCATTCGCATAGAACAAATGATTTCCAGACACTTCAATATCTACAAGTTCTCTTTCATCAAGTTCTTCAATTTCTAGAATTTTTTTCAGCATCATAGAGTTCTTACCTATTCACATTATAACAAAACCACCCACCAAAGTCAAGGTGAGTGGTTGAGAAAGATTTTATGATTTTATCAACCAATAATACTATCTCTCCACTCTTCACTCATATTCACCATAATAGCCTCTGCTGCTTCTGGTGTTTCAGCATATCCTTCAGCAAGCAAGTGTGAGAAGATGATGTCGTAAATATCTACTTCTTCTTTAGTGATTGTTGATTTTAATTTATCAAGTGCATTCAGTCTAAAAGAATCCTTTCCAGTTTTTTGTTTTATTTTTTTAGATGCCCTTGCCTCACCCTCTTCACGATCAAAAACTTTTTTTCTTTCTTTAGAAGTAGCAGTTCCTTGATCCCACTTTTTATTCAGTCTATCTCTATCTTTTTCTGCTTTGTTTATATAGGAGTGCATTTTATTAACAGAAAGTTCATCAAGTTGCTGACTTTCAACAACTTTCATATATGCTTCTTGAAGATTGCGAAGTTCTTGTTTGTCCATCTTTTTTTTTACACCATAAGGTTATTTATAACCTACCTTTTCTCCAACCACTTTCCAAGAATATTCCCAACTCATCTTGTTTTACAAACTTTCTTTCATCTAACTCTGGATTATAAATCCAAGTTCTACCAACAGAAGATTTAGCAATATTTTTTCTATGTTTCTCCGTAAGTTTTTGTCCTCTTTTACTTTCTGCTATTTTATTTTTAGTTTCTTGTGAATGATTTGTATTAAACTTTTTATAAACACCAAGAGAGTATCTATGCTTTTTAGTTTTTCTCATTTTTTCTTTTGATTGTGTAGAAAAACTTATTCCATAGTTCCACGCTCTACCATTTCTAATGTTCTCTTCTATTAGTTCTTGATTTGCTCCGTGATAATGTTTCTCATAATTACAAGTTTCATATTTCATATTATATCCACACCCATCTCTATAATGAGATTTATATTTACGAATATAATAATCTTCTTTTATTCTTGCTTCACTTTCATCAACTTCTTCTATCACTTCAATAGTAAAGTTTCTCTTACCATATTCAATAATAGCATCAGATAGAAGTTTATTTCCTTCGTGCCTTCCAAGAGTAATATGTTCTTGTAATCTTCTATCCAATTCATTTTTAGTCAATCCAACATAATACATATGCGGATTGACTGCTGTGTTGGTAATTAGATAAATCTTTACTTTCATATCAGTAAGTTATACTACTATTATTTATAAGAAGTATAACTTACACATACTATTCCTTCACATAAAGACACATACCTTCTTTCAAACCCCCTTTGATATTCACTTCACCATTTTGAGTTGGGAACAAGTGTTCTTCACTACAAATGATTTCTTTACCATCTTCCAAAGTAATTTTGTAAGATTTCTTTTTAGATTTTGGAAAAACATTTAAAACTTGATTATAACCAGTGTTTGAAAGCACCAAATCTCCAACTTGAATATTTGAAAGTTCTTTCATACCTTGCGGTGTTTGAACTTGTGTTTTCAAGTCCAAGCAATACCCTGAACGAGTAGTTTGTGTCGCACTAACAATCGGGACCTCGGCTTCGCCAGCCAACCCTCTAAGCTCCTCTGCAATAGATTTAATATATGAATATGAATTGACAGACATCCCTGACTTATAACGGGAGGAAGCACATATATTAAGGTAATCAATGAAAATAATATCAGGTCTAAATGACTTCTTAAGTGCAAGCTCACTAAGAAGTGCTTTAAAATGTCCACTATGTGCAGATGCTGTAGGGTATTCTTTAATTATAAGTGTGCCTTGAGTTTTTGCTGCTAATTTAGTTACTTTATTTTCAAACGTTGACTTAGGCAAATCTACAATGTTCTGAATAGCAACATCTAATAAGTTCGCATCAATTCGTTCAGCAATTTTCTCTTCTGCCATCTCCATTGTAATGTAGAGTACGTTTTTCCCTTGGAGCAACACGGAGCTAGCAACATGGCACATGAATAAAGACTTCCCGACACCAGTACCAGCAAGCGCGATAGTAAGAGTTTTATTAGATATACCCCCGCTCGTAATCTTATTAAGGTATTCGAGATCAAACGAAACCTTCTCCTCCTTCCTGTGATAGTACTCATATCTTTCTTGATAGTTTTCTAAGTAGTCATGTCCAATGTTGTTGTCGAAAGAAACTGCCAGTGCATCAGAAAGAATAGAAGGAATCGCATCCCTACTCTTCTTCTCATCATTTCCGTCTGCAATGTGAATCGATTCCATCAGTGCAAGATAAATCGCACGATCACGACACCACTTTTCAGTAGTATCTAATAACCATTCATTATCTACTGGAAGATCCGTAAACGAATTGCAGATGTCTCTAGTTTCTTTAATCTCACTCTCGTTTAGATCTGTCCGATTCTCAACCTCAATATTTAGTGCTTCTGCTGTAATAGCAGAACCATACTTCACAATGAACTGAGTAATCTCCTCAAAGATTACTTTTTCACCTCTTTGCTCAAAATATGTTGGTTCTATAAATGGAATGACTTTACGAGAATAATTTTCGTTACATATTAAGTTTCTGAGAATTGTAGTCTCAATCCGTTCCATAAGAGAATTCTTTCTTCGCGGCAGCATCAAGTTGCTGCATTACTTCTTCTGTAAAATAAACTTCTGGGTCTTTCAGAATTGCCTTGGCATATACTTTTTTAGTCTCACCATTGACAGTCATCTCATAACGACCGGCAACGTTCTTCCACATTCCGGCAAGTTCACCTAACTCAAGTAAACCATAATACTTATCAAGACCCCGATGATCATAAAATAAACGAATAGTGACATCCTTGTTTTCCTTACTCAAACGTGACTTAGCAGTCTTTGCCTTGATAAGATTTCCAATGACTTCTGTTCCATCTTTTTCTTTCTTCTTGCTGAGATGAATAATGGTACTGGCAGCATACTTAAGACCACTACCACCTCCCATCTCTTTAGTAGGAACATAAGATCCGATAACGTCATAAGTGTGATTGGTAACGATCATTGGAATGTTAGCCTGTCCTAACTTGAGTGTCAACATTCTGAAGGCACCCTTAATCAGTTGTGATTTTGTCATATCACGAACCTGCTTTTCGTTGAGTGCATCGGTAATCTCTTTCTCAGTCGAAAGCATTCCTAAAGAGTCTAGCACAAACATGCAGGGTTTGCGATCTTCCTCAGGTGCTTTTTGATACATGTCCACTGCTTTAAGTGCCTTGCTACGAAACTCTTCGACAGTCACTACATTGACCACGACAAGACGACTCAGATCGATTCCACGACTCTCTAAGAGTGACTTATTGACAGCTGCCTCAGTATCAAAATACAAACAATATCCATCAGGATTAGAGTCCAGAAAATTCTTAACCACTGCGAGAGAGAAGAAAGTTTTTCCTGTAGAACTTTCACCAGCAATTGCAGTGATTTTGTTACCAGAAACACCCCCACGGATAGAGCCAGATACAAGAGCATTAAAGATGAACGAACCAGTGTCAACGTATGTTTCAGTTTCGTCAATGTCTGCTGCCAGTTTGGTAAAGTCATCTCCGATTTCCTTTACGATGTCTTTTAAAAAATCCATTATACAAAAAATAAGTCAAGGTTTACTGTTTTCTCCACGTTCCACCCAATCGCATCAAGAATAGATTTGAGTGGGTCCAAAAAACTCTTTTCAAATTGTAATTCATAATCTATGTATTTGTCAAGACCGAGTTCATGTGGAAAGTCTTGAATAAATGAGATGACATTCTCCTGAATGATATTTGGTTTCTTCAGATAAATGAACTTAATTTTCTCACCATTATTGATAAGAGAATACTTATTATCAAGTTTCTTCTCCTTAATATAATGATTGAACAATAGTGCTCCACGACAATGAATAGGAGTTCCTTTACTATAGATGTTGGCATAAGATCTATACTTAACAACATCCGATACTGAACGGGGAAATGCAATCTGCTCCGGAGGAAGTGCCTTAAATTCTTTACGACATTTATCAATAAAGTCAATTACTTCTTCTTCAGTACCACTCATCATGAGTTTGAGACCATCCTTAATCATCGTTCTACAAGGTGCAGGAGTGGATGATTTGACTGCCTCAATACCCATCATCTTAAGTTTAGGTTCTGAATACTGAACTCCTTCACTGTTCCATACGTTGAGAATATATCTCTTCTTCGCAGTCCAAATACCACGTTCTGATATATTCTCACGTTTCATAATCATCTTTTGTTCATATGCCGAAACGTAATTCGCAAGTTCCGTATAAGATTGTTCGATGAACGGTTCCAACTTGTCTTCGCAGATCTTATCAAGTAACTGAACAACTTTTGTTTTATCGTCAGACTTATGACTAAGAAATTTATCAACAAGAGGTCCCATATTAAGATAGATTGAGTCAGTGTCAGATGCGATGACATAATCGACTTTCTCTGTTTGCAAAATCTTATTTAGAAATCCATTCATCTTATTCTCAATCCAACGGATAGAGACTTGACCAGAAAGCGTAATCGCTTCCGCATTGACCAGTTTGTAGTAACGGAAATATTGATTACCGATAGCACCATATGCAGAGTTGAGTTGGATCTTGCGAGCCATCTGAATATTGTTGCATCTTGCAATCTCCTTCTCCAATGCCTTAGTCGGAGTTTTTTCATAATCCTGTTTTGCAATAAGCATCTTCTTCTTATAGATGGTGCGATCCTTATAAATCTTCTCCATCAATTCAGGTAGAAACCCACGGACATCTTTACGATACATGGCACCGTTAGCACACACTGCACTGTCCTTATACAATTCAAAGGTCAGTTCTTCGTTAAGTATCTTATCAACTGTAACTGATGGGTGCCTGGTCTCTCGGAGTGTCTCTGGAGAGATGTTGTACTGCATGATAAGATGAGGATAAAGAGAGTTAAGGTCAAAAGACACAACCCAATCATACTTTCCCGGAATTGGTTCCTTAACATATGCTCCTGCATACTTGGCATCCTTGTCTGAACGTTCTTTGGGTGGAATTACAATGTTTCTCTTTTTAAGATAATTGTAAATGATCGCATCCCACATACGAACTTGATAAAACACATCATTATAATTCACCTTAGCATCATATGCCATAGTGATTGCGAGTTCAATCAATTTCATCTTGTCTTCCATACGGTCAACAAGTTCCACGTCAATGATATTATATTCTACAAACTTCTGCCACCCTTTAGTATAGAAATCTTTAAAGGTATCAAACTCAGAGTGATCAAGTTTCTTTTGCCCAAGTTCCACACTTGCAATATAATCCAACCGATAAGACTCTTGTGCCTTATAAGTGAACTTCTTATACAGGTTCAGATAATCAAGTTGTGTAATACCCCCAACATCATAAGAGATCTGTTTACGACCCATTACAATAGTCTCACGTTCAGTCACCAATCCCCAAGGCGAAAGTCGTTTCATTAACTTCTCACCAAGAATGCGATCAATACGCCTCACCAAATAAGGCATATCATACAATTCACTATTCCATCCAGTCACAACTTCGGGAGTATTAGTCTCAATCATCCACCAGTTTATAAAGTCATTCAGTAACTCATATTCTGTTCGGAAACTTTTGTAGATAACATTCTCTTGCTTATTATTGAAAGGACCCTGACCCCAGGTGCGAATCTGTTTAGTAGTATAATCTTGCACAGTAATAAGAAGAACCTCTTCTGCAGCAGACTCTACATCAGGGAATCCATTCTCAGTCTTCACCTCAATATCAATCGTAGATATTTTGATCTTTGTAGTGTCAAACTTGACTTCTTCTTCTGGATACATCTCAGAAATATACTGATAGATGTATCGGTCATTACCATAGACCTTAAAGTTTTGGACACCATCATATTTCTTGATGAACTCTCTACAATCACGAACAGTTCCTGGATCTATTGATTCAACATAGTCTCCCTCAAGAGTTTTGTATTTTGTTTCTTTATTAGAAGGGACAAATAATGTAGGATAAAACTTTTCTCTTGTAGCAAAGTGCCTTCCATTCTCATACCCACGGACCAGAAAGTGGTCACCGACCATTTGAACATTAGTATAAAATCGTTGAGACATAAATAATTAAAAGTTAGTGCGAAATTATGGCATATATCTATTCAATATATAACAAATCTTCGAAAAAAAGGTATATAGGACAAACTATACAACCTATACACAAAAGAATATACCAACATTTTCATCAATCAAAAAAGGGTGTTGATACTCCATTATATCACGCATTAAGAAAATATCATAAAAGTAATTTTAGAATTGAAATAATTGAAGAATGTGATAAATCAATTTTAAATGAAAGAGAAAAATATTGGATTGATTATTATCACACTTTCACAGAGGGATATAATTGTGATAATGGAGGTCAAGGATCTATTGGATTTAAACATAGTGAAAAAACCAGAAAAAGAATGTCCGATTCCAAAAAAGGAAAACCTTCAAATAGAAAGGGTAAAACAAACTCTGCTGAAAGCAATTTAAAAAGAAGTCAAACTTTAAAAAAAGGATACTTAGAAAAAACCCGAAAAGAAAGAAACTATGATAATGTTAGTGGCGAAAATAATGGTAATTACAAAAATGGAAAATATTTAGGATATTACGCCAAATACAGAAAGAAAAGTTTTAAGTAATTAATTTTTGGTGTAAAATCTCATTATGAATTAATTGATGTCGGACATGGGTTTCGTATTTTTCCTTATGTATTATAGCATCCTTTCCAGAAAATTCCTCAAAAGCATTAACGAACATATAAAAATAATGCCAGTGATTTGGTGGAATATACTGCGGTGACATACACACAAAGATGTGGTCAAAATTATAACTATCGAACTTATAATTTTCTTTCTCTACATTTTGATAGTTAGGAACAACTTCCGCATTATACTCATTACGAACTTTATTTCCACTATTTTCGTTTCCTATCCATGTAAAAGAATTAAGTTTTCCATTTCCTCCTAACCATGCTCCCCAATTTCCTTCATGAACTTTATTGTGTTTTAGAATTTCATAAAATTCTCTTTTGTATGCATCTTCATCAGACATTTCTTCAGTATAATCTCCTCCAAAAACATCATCATGATGATCAATATTAATTAGATCAATATTTTCACAGTCAGCAATACTAAACAAAATAGAATCATGTTCATATCCAAAAGAGACACTATCACAATTTTTAATTCCTTTTAAAAATGTATTATAACAGAATAATAAATTGGATTGATCAATATAAAAATGATTTTCTTTAAAATTACTTTGATTGAATAAGTTGTCCCATCTTATTGTAGGATGGTTTTCATAATAAAGACCATTATACAATTCTATTGTTGGACCCATAATATAGTCCAGGTCAATACTTAATACTTTCATTACTTATTAAGTTCAATATACTTTTTCAAAAGTTCCGAATTTGGATCAGAAAGAGTCATAATCTTATCTGATGAAATCATATACTTATTATCAGAAGTGTAATCAATCAACCACGGAGAAAGTGTAAGGCTTGATTGGTTTAATAAAAATGGTTCAATCAATCTACAATCAGGTTCTCCAAGTTCTGTTGATATTTCTTCAATCTGACTGATCAGAATCTGATTGTTCGTCAGTAGAATCACTTTGATCGTCTTGTCCATTAATCATTTCCTCGTAAAGGTTTTCAATTTCTTTTACTGGAGTCACAACAGTAACTAACCAGTCATATCTTACAGGTATCTCTGTATCCGTTGTAAGACATATCCACGGTGTAAAATTAACTCCTACATTTCTATCTTCTGATGGTGTTTGTCCTTCTTCCAAAAGAAGAACCTCTTCATTAGGTGCAAGATCTACAATATAAGGACTCTTGAATAGATATCCACAAATCTTTCCATCAGAAATCAGTTCTTTAATATCGGCAATTACCGATTCCCCCGATTTCAATAATGCAATCTTAATCGACATTTTTAATTTACCTCTCCGAGTATTATAGCATAAAAAAAGAGGGGTTACAACTGGATTTTGCCAGTTACCCCTCCGTCTGCGACGATATTTGGAGTTTACCCAAAAGTATTTAGAACCAGACTTTCTTTTGATGATGTTCAGGCACAATTCTTCCCAGAACAATACTTAACAACCCATCCTCAAATTCAACTGATCTAACTTCCGTATCCTCTGCCAGTGTCCAAGATCTGGTGAAAGATCGTTGAGCCATTCCTCTGTGGACATAAGTGGTTTCTGATTCGGTATCCTCCTTCTGTCCTTCGACAAAGAGTTTTCCGTCCTGTGTGTAGACATTTACTTCTTTCTTTTTAAATCCTGCAAGTGCAAGTTCTAGTCTTGATTCTACTGCGCTGACCGTGACTAGATTGAATGGTGGATAATTCTTCGTTGTTTCGTGGAGATTAAACAACCTATCGAAGTATTCATCCATTCCTATGCTATTCCTATTTATGCGTTCCATCAACGCAGGTAGGTCCGCAGCAGTATACCGTGCAAGGTTTCCCATGATTGTAGCTCCTTTAAAAGCGAGTTTGTGTTTTGTGGACCCCGAAGGCATCCATACGTATTTATAACAAAGCATAAAAAACGGAGTGTTGAACTCCGTAGATTTTTATTCGGTTTTACTCATTAATCGTAATAGTATTTTTAGTACCATCAAATATTTCTAAAAATTTATCTTCAATATTGTACCAACGTACATCATATTTTCTTTCACATTCAAGAAAAAATTGACAGTTTTTGTTAATTGATTGACTAACAATATCATGAAGAAACTCAATTTCGGAGCAAGACATATCCATATAAGGATTAGATGAATTTATACTTCTTAGATTATTTCTAATAGAAATTGCCTGCTCAGTTTCCTCTTTTTTCGACTCATGCCTAAATGCTACTTTTCTTTTTGCTTCTGGATCATTAGCTTGGAATTGAGCAAATTCGACATAACCACTACCTCTACCTCTTTGCGGATCAGTTTCTCCACTCGCTTTTCTAAAGATTTTTTCTTTTTCCCCTTGAGAAAGATTTTTATTAATAGTAGCTAGTGCATACAGATATGCTTTTAATTTTTTTGGCATTTTAGTCCTTTTAAAAAATGGATTTTTAATCTCCGATTAGAGAGACGAGTTTCGATGGTTTACCGAAGCACTTATATTATACCATAAAAAAAGAGGAGTCGCAACCCCTCTCAAAATCTTATTCGGTTTCCTCTGTCCTTTTCTTCTTCGACCCAATATTATACTTGGTCTCAAGAATCCAGTCTTGCTTATCCCTAAATGCAAGAACCTTAATCTGATTGAGTGGTGCGATGTCCTGAATTTTATCGGCATCTACAATACTAACTAAACCCCAGTCGGCAAGTAGTTGTGCAATACGATTACGTCTCTGAACATCATTCAATGTCAGATTTGCATGTTTACCATCAAGGGCAAATAGTTCCTTAAAATGCACAAGGTAATATCTTCCTTGTTTGTGCAGAATGTGACAGGACTGATAGATTTTCCTTTCCTTTCTAGACGCAACTCCGATACGAGTCAAAGTCTCACGAACTTTTAGAAAGTCATCTGGTTCTCCAAGAACCACTTCCACCATTTGGTCTTGCGACCACTTCACTTCAGCTTCTCTAACAACACTCATCCTTTTCCTCCAGTATCAAATTTTGATTTAATAAAATTAAGTTGTTCTTTTGTTAGAATTTTCAAAGCCTGTTTTGCCTTTTCATTACTATAACCATAATAACGTTTGACATAATCTAGATCTTTGATCTTATCTTGTCGGAGCCAGGGAGAAAATCTCTTCTTTTTCCTCACAATATTTATAAGGAAGTCGTATTGTAACCTTTTAGGAAGGAAATTATACTTATTCATCTCATTGACAAACATCAAAGTATCAAGATGTCCAGAGAAACAACGATTGATAATATAAGGAGGATATTCTTTTTCGAGTGAAGGGTCTTCATCAATCAAATGCTTCTTAGTTTGATTGATAGAGTTGAGCCAGTCTTTCAGTTCAGTCATAAAGTAGAAGGTCAAGAACGTTTACAGTTTCTTTTTCAGTAGGATAATTGGTGACAAGAAGTTCTGTCTTTACATTCTCATCAGTTCCTTTCTCACCACGATGTGCCATGGAATAACGAAGTTTCCATTCACGTAAATGATAATCTTTATACAGTTCCAACAACCTATCATTCACATTATAGGTAATCATAAACTCGTGTGGACACTTATAAACATCTTCGGCAAACTTATCATGGTCAAAGAACTTATGCATCTCACGGTCCTTACCATAAAGAAAGTCTTTGATATCATAAGGTGGGTCAAGAAATACGAATACATCCTCACCAGGAGCATTCATAACCTCCGAGTAATCAATATTTGTAATCTTCCATTTCTTAATTAGTTCAGAAAATTGTGAAAGTTTATCTGCACCAACCAGAGAAAAGTTGGAGTTGGCAGCAGTTCGTGAGAAAGTGCTGTTCTCTGTTAGTCCAGAGTAACTACACTTGTTCATAATGAAGAAAGCAACTGCCTTCCGAAAGTCATCATAGGTATCTAATTCATTGGCATATTTATTAAACAAGTCCTTGGCAAACTTGTCCTTCTCATCCTGTGTACCCCTCTCAAGCATCTTTTCTTTTTGCTCTCTAACACCCTCAGAGAGGTCCTGACCACGATCACGCAGTTGGACCCAGAAGTTATACAGGGGCACATACAGGTCATTAATCCAAACAGGAATGTCTGGATTTGCCTTGGTCACATCAATCGCAATAGATCCACCACCAATAAATGGCTCACGATATTCGGAAATGATCTGAGGATACCATTGTGAAAGGGTCTTAATCGCTTTCGATTTCCCCCCAGGGTAACGAATCGGTGTTTTAAGTGCTTTTACACTAGCCATAATAATTCAGTGTCAATGTTTTCATAAATCATTCCAATCTTTTCTAACCTTCTTTCACCCAGATATAGAAGGCAACTCTTCAGATTCATAATCACGAGGATGATATTTCAAAAATTCCCAGAAAGTCAATTTCATTTCTTTCTGGGTCATACCACAATGTTTTGCAGCAGTAGGTAAGTTCATTGTAGCACGAAAAAGTGCTTCATTTGCTTCCTTTACATTCTGGGGAGTAGTTTTGACTTTCTCCCCCACCAGTTTGCTTTTGTCAATTTTTAGTAGTCCCATCAGAAAGTATTAGCAGTATCTAAAAGTTCTGTAAGGTAATCCTGAAAACTCAGTGTGCTTTCTGCCATTACCCGATATCCAGTTCCGACATATAGTTGTCCCAATAATACTGATGCTGTAGCAGTTCCCCAAAAGATATAGTAGAACTTGGACTTAACCTGACACTTTTTCGTTTGTTTCATCGTAAGTAATAATAATTTTTTTAGTGATTTTACCTGTGTTATCATAAGTAGAGGCGTACTCTAACTTACCATTTAAAAGTGAAACTACATTATCTAGTTGATATTGTGTTATATACTTTTTAAATCCATCATCCATCCAACTCTTATTTGATCCCGGTTCATTAAATCCTTCCATTTTCAAACTCCTTTACTAAACGTTCTGATTGTTTTTTATCAATTCCGCAAGGTGCATTTCTTAAACAAATTATAATACACTCAGTATCACTGATTGTAGGTTTAATTGTAAATCCCCATTTATCAAGTTTACCTTCGATAGGTGCTTCGCATGGGTCGAATTCATGTGGCATTATTCTACTCCTTGAGGGAAACTATCAATTTCAGTCAATTCATAATACCAATCCTCCATTACAGTATTGGCAAGAAATCTACCACTCAATCTTGTTACTTCTTTGGCGGCATACTCTTTATCAGGTGCCTCAATCCAAATGTCAATGACCTTACCTAACCTCAACTTTTTAATATCCAGTTCAGACAATCTCTTACAGGCATCTCTCACAGCATTACCAGGAGAGTCATCGACCTGAGATCTTAGACGAATGAATACTAATGCTTTAAACTTCATGGTCGTTCCACCTCTCATCAAGTGCTTCATTAACAATATCCTTCAATTCTCTACGTTCTTCGGGTGTGAAGATTGTACGATGCTTTACTGGCATTGGAGGGATATCCCTCTTAGAATTGGTATTACCCTTAGAGGGAATACTCATGCCTTGTGTATCAATTTTATCTTGTCTCATTTGTAGTAACTCAATAAACCATTCCCATTCCATTTAATTTATATTCCCAAATAAATTATTGATTACCATAGGAAGTAAACGATGTTCTGCTCTCTGAACTCTGTGATGTAAAGTCTCTTCCGTATCTCCTACACAAATAGGAACAGAAGAAGAATCAATACATCCCCCAGAATCTAACTCTTCAGTCACATAATGAACTGTACATCCAGTGATTTTATCACCACTGTCTAATGCCTGCTTAACGGCATTAAGACCTTTATACTTTGGAAGTAATGATGGATGAATATTAATTATCTTATTGAGGAGTTCGCTGGCAATTGTAGATTCATCTTCACCTGCAACTACAAAAACAAAATCCTTGAACCCCTTCACTCTCGATGTGCCGTCGTTGAGTTTGGAATCAAAGGAAAAGAACGACAGGGTATTGCAGCACAGTTCTTCAAACGTATCCAACAAATCTTGGATGCAGAAGGTGTTGAATATGATAACAAGGTCCTGGTAGAATTAATCAATAAGCACTTTCCTGATTGGAGACGTGTTCTTAATGAATGCCAAAGATATTCCGTAAGTGGAAAAATCGACTCTGGTATTCTTGCCACTTTTTCAGATGTTGCCGTCAATGAACTGGTTAAAAACCTTAAAGAGAAGAATTTTCCCGAAGTACGTAAATGGGTTGTCAATAACCTGG
>JACKZZ010002073.1_pt1 | contig 24832 bp, 24 predicted proteins | sample 8027871 | NCBI WGS metagenome assembly JACKZZ01 (sample SAMN15724774, study PRJNA655200) | protist metagenome | isolation source: fluorescence activated cell sorting (FACS) single amplified genomes of... | place: USA: West Boothbay Harbor, Gulf of Maine | collected 2000-07-19 | reverse complement strand
GGGGAGTCCGGGGCGGACACCCGGGGGCTCGCAGAGTTCCCCCAGGAGCGCCCAGCTCTTTTCATCGGCGACACTCGCGCCCAGTTGGTCGATCTAGCGGCCAACATCTCGGAAAGTGCGGGGGCGTGGGGTTTGTTGGCGACCGAAGGCCTTGCTGAGCAATACCCCCTCAGCGGGTTTGAGGAGGGGGTGGTTTTGCGCGTCCTCCGGGATTGGGAGGATTCCGGGGACGATATTTCGTCCCTGGCGGAGCACCTCCAGGAGCGGTATGAAACCGCTGTTTCGGAGGTGAATTTGGAGTTGGACGAGCTGGGACTGCCGAAGTTCGAGTTCGAATTTTCGGGGTGGGAATTCGTCGCCGAGCTTCTCGGCTCGGCGCCGCCGGAGCCGGTTGGGGGGCATCTCGGGGCTCGCAGAGTTCCTTCAACAGCGCTTTGAGGGGGCCGTATCGGAGGTGAATCTCCAGTTGGACGAACTGGGTTTGCCGAGATTCGGGTACGGGTTTTCGGGGCGGGAGGCGGTGGCTCAGATTCTTGGATCGGCGCCGCCGCCGGATACCGCCGGCGGGCTCGGGCCGAGGCGAGGGAGGAGGGCGGCCGTCCGACCTGTTACGTGAGGTGCGTCTTGTGCGGCGACCAACACGATATGGTGTTTACGGAGCTCGGCAACGGCGTCCAGTACTCCGCGGAGCCCCCGCTCCGAAAGCACATCCCATTGCGAGGCGCGGAGAGTCGCCGCCCAACAAGGCCGAGGGAACATCAGCTCCGAGATCGCCGCGACGGAGGTGCGGTGGTCTATGGCCAAAAAAAGCGCAGACACTTTAGAAGTGTCTGCGCATTGAGGTCTGGTACGTCGGCGGGCGCTAAACGTGTGTTTTTTATGGCAGGCCGATTAACCGTGACAAAGAATACGGCGAGCCCAGGGAAGTGGAGGAAACGTTGCTGAGGAGTGCGCCACGCCCAGCGGAGCCCCCTCCCCGAAAGCACATCTCATTGCGAGGCGCGAGGGTGGCGGCGCCGAGGCGGGGTTTCAGCCCGGGGAATCGGTCGCCGCGGCGGTGCGGCTGATGAAGGGCGGGCCCCGTGGCATGACCAGAGGGGCGCTCGACCAGTAGCGAAGGATCCGAAGAAGGGGGGAATTCACCGTGCAGCAGCAACGGGTCCCAGAAGAGACAAGGGAAGTGCAAGGGAAAAGCCGACCCCCGCCCCGAAAGCACATCTCATTGCGAGGCGCGAAGAGCTCATTTGCGAGTGCACGAGAAAGGACCTGCACCCTCCAAATACGGGTGGGTGCTGCGTTTGCGGGTTCAAGCGGAAGTCCCAGGCTAAGAACGCGCTCAGCCTGCATCCGTCGAAGTCCACTGGGCAGAGGAAAGTTTGGAAGGTTTGCCGGAAAACGGTCTGCCAGGGGAAGGCGGAGGAGCTTTGGCAGATGGCTTGGGGCGACACGGGGAGCTACGTTCCTGGGTAGCTACCGATGAAGGTTTTCAAGCACCGTGGGGAAGGGGGGCAACTCGGCAGGGGTTGTGAAAGGTTCGACCGCGACGACAGTGGCACTGCGGCCGAATCAATGGGGACCCGCTTCCTGGGGCCGGGGCGAGTCTATGGGGCCGGATCCACGCTGCGCACAAGCCAGACAAATCCTGCACGGGCAGGGGACAAGCTCGACGGGCGTCGTGAAGAAGGGAGAGGAAGGAAAGGGAAGGTACATTCACGTGAAATCGTATTCTCATTTATTCGATTGTATTCACTTGTTCGATGATCACTGTTCAACTGTTGGTTTTCTCCGCACTTACAGCCGCACTTACCCGCTTGGTGTCCTGTGAATCCGGCTGAATCCCCCCCTTACTTGTAGAAGCTGTGAATCCGCCTGAATCCCCCCCTTACTTGTAGAAGCTGTGAATCTTCCTCAGGTCCATGAGCAGGAAGAAGAATAGCGAGCCTCGTTGGGCGGTCGGCCTGTAGTTCTCGTTGGTCTCGTTGATTTTCGCCTCGGTGTCCTGGGCGATGGCAAACTTTTCTTTGGCATCAAAGAGAAGTTCGCCATCACCCAGGACACGGAGGCAAAAATTAACGCGCCTGAAACTTACTTGTAGAAGCTGTGAATCTTCCTCAGGTCCATGAGCAGGAAGAAGAATAGCGAGCCTCGTTGGGCGGTGGGCCTGTAGTTCTCGTTGGTCTCGTTGATTTTCGCTTCAGTGTCCTGGGCAATAGCGAACTTTTCTTTGACATCGTCTGAAGTTTTTTTAGCATCCTCCAAATTCAATATCAGGTCCACGTCGTCCAAGATGTCGCCCTCGGAGGCCGCCAATTTCTCGAGCAACAAACTCTCCAGCTCCGCAAGCTTCACCTTAAACTCGTTCTGCTGGGTCACCAAATTCGCTTTCGCGCGCGCTAAATCCGGGCGCTCAAGCTTCACCACCAGAAACAGCAGCTGGTCCTCCAGCCCCGACTCCGTAACCGTGAAGTTGATTACCGTGCACTCGGCCTGAACCTCGGGGGGGTAATGGGGGTTGGCCAGCTTCGTCTGCATGAATAGTCTAAACTGAGGCGAGAAATTCAATTCCTTATCCCCGAGCTTAATCACCCTGTTCTTCCCCCTCTTAATCGTATTACGGGCAATAACGGGTTGGAGGACGGCGTCGATCGTCTCTCCCATGTTCTCAATAATCACTGATTTACCGCAGTCTAAGGAGATTTCAAACGTCGACACCATCTTCGGGTGCCCCATCCGCGTGATCTGCAGAGAATTATTGGCCTCGCGGCTCTTAATCCAAATAATACCCTGGAGCTGTGGATCTATCATCAAACACCAACGCTGGGAATTAGTGAGAATCGCCCCATTCTCCGCCGACACCCGATCACTTGGCAAACCCTGACCCGCCCACCCCGCGACCTCCGCTTCCGAGCATAAAATCTTGAGGGGATCACAGTGATTCCCAATGGGAACATTTTTCTTCCTCAGAAATTCAATAAACAGCCGCGTACACTCCTCCCTGTACTCGCGAGTGTAGACGCCCAGGTAGGACGCGAAAGCGCACGCTACTAGCACTTCCCCGGGCATCACCTCCAAGTCCACCCCGATCGACTCCAGATTGGTCTCCCAGATAACCCCGTTCGCCGACAAAGCGTTGATCAATCGTTGGGCCATATCGAGTTTGTCCTGGCACTTCTTGGCCTCGGCAAGGACGGCCTCTTTATCGGCCATGGCTTTCTCAAAGGAGGTCATCAACACCGAAAGCTTGGCCTCTAACTCCTGCACGAGCCCCTTGACTTCTATTAACTTAGTATTAGCGTTGTGCAGGGTTTCCTTAGCCTCCCTAAGCGCCTTCTTCTTGGGTTCCACCGTAACGACCACGTCGTAGTACATAATGATGTTGATGATCCACTCGCAGAGACCTCCCGCGGCCTGGGACTTTTTTTTGATGATATCAGCGGTGAAATCGTCCCCCATGGAATCTCGGGTTTTCTTGGCCAAATCAATGTTCTGCTGAGGAACGTTGGACTCGTCGATTTCGGCTTTGAAGGACTTGAGTCTGAGAGGCAGGGGAGTCGGCTGTGACAGACTTGAGTCTGAGGGAAGAAAGGGGGAAGGAAGGGAAGGAAACTAGGAGGGATAGAAGGATAGAAGGAACATGAAGGAAATTTCGATTGTGATATGAGGAACCGAGACTCAGAGAACAGGAACATGAAAAACGGTCAAACAAACCGTCAGAGTCTAAACAACCGGAATTTGAGTAGGAACCAAACCAGTGGAATCTTATTGAATAGCCGGTTATGCCGACTCTCGACTCTCCATGTTCTCCATAGTGGCCACTTACTGATCCAAGAATTTCTCGGGGTTGTTCATCATTTTCTGTGACTTACTGATCCAGGAACTTCTCGGGGTTGTTCATCATTTTCTGGGCGGCCTTCCAGCTCCCGTCCTTGATTTTCCCTTTCTTGTCAATCTCAATATCCTGATTGATTCCCGCCTGTAAATGCATACAAGCTTCGCAAACCACGTCAACACCCGCGGGCGGCTTCCCAAGAGCCTTCAACTCCGAGAAATCCTTTTTGTTGAGCACATCCAACGCCGCTTCGGCCTGCTCCACCAACGGCACGGCCGCCGCCAAATCCTTCTCACAGGAAGCAGCCTGAATCGACACCGTCTTCGCGATCTGATCGCATTTAGCCGCCTCAATATTCGCCTTCTCGGTCTCCGCATTCACATTCGCTTTTTCGATTCCGACTTCTTTCGCGAATTTGTCCGCTGCCTCCGCCTTTTCCTTTACGAAGACGGCTTTTTCCTTAAGATCGTCTTCAAGGAGAGCAACTGCTTCCTGTGTTGCTCTTAACTTGTCTAAACCGTTAACCAGCCTCTCCTTGTTGTCAAACAAAGCACTCACAGCAGACCCTACCTTCGCCGAATATTGCTTAATAAACTCCAAGAAGGATTTAGGGGTAGAGTAGGCGAACCTCCGTTCCTTGTCTTGGTACTGCGTAGCGAAATCTCCACAGATCGAGAACGACTCGGGGAAGAAATCCACGATTCCGGCGCGGGCGACGGAGTCGTCGGGACCGAGCTCCTCAATCGGGGAGAGGAACTTTTGGGCGACATCGAATAACGCGTCTGCCGGCCACGGCTGGAACCAGTCGATGACCGTGCAGTTCACGATTCCCGGGAATTTGCGAGCACGAGCGCGCATAGCCTCACCGACCGGCGAAAAACAGAGACTCATATGCAGGTTCTTCTTGATCCTGGAAATGAAGAAGGCCCAGAGGTTGTCGGGAGTGTCGGTAATTCCGGCAGCTTTACAACCGCCGCGAACTCCGTTTCTGATGGCATCCTTGTCCTCCACCGCATACAGATCCGCAATGTCTCCGGAAGATAGCAAATCGTTGATATACACCAAGAACCGCTCGTTCGTGATCTGCCCATCTGTGAAGAGGAACATCACACCCTCGTCCTTCACCCCGGCCTTCTGGTACATGGTCTGGAGGTCGGTCTTGAGGTCGTTCATCCCGTACTGCCCCGAAATTACGATCATGATCACGGAGCACAGGGCGATGTACCCACTCAACCGACTCAGACTCTGCCTCCCAGACCCACCAACCCCGACTAAGAGCGGATGCCCTGACGGTTTCGTAATAATCCGCGTAATCTTTGCCACGTGCTTCATGGCGTCCTCGAAGAGCACTAGGTCCATGCTCGCGTTGTTTTCGTTATATTGCTCGAGTGCGGCATTCAGCAGGGTCTGGCACGCCGCAAGACCGTTCAGTTTATCGTAAATCACGCCGTCCTCCATTCGATCGAGGCCCTGAGAAAATGGGACGAAAACGAGCATCTCAGGATTTTTTTCCTGGAAGTACTTCGAGAAATTGAACTTATTGAACATCTTCTTGGACAAATCTCCCGCGCAGGAACGGTACTTCTTTAAGTCGGACACCGATACCAACCGGTCTCCATACACCCTTTCAGCCTCGTGGAGCCAGAGCAGGACGAGTTTTTCGGGGTCCATAAACTCAGTAGGTTTCGCCTGAAGTAATCCATCAAAAACCCCGGCTAAGTGACGAATATTGAACTCGTAGTGGAAATTCGCGGCTGTCTTGCGGAAGGTGCCGCAGACCTGGGAATGCAGAGATAAAGAGGCCTTAATGATCGAGGTAACGACTTCCTGCACCGCGGTCTTGAAGGGTAAGCGCTCGTAGTGACCCTTCATAAAGGTCGAGTAGATCGTGGTCAGGGCAGAGGACTCGGGGAAGGGGACCGCCGCCGTCCAAAAGTGCCTCTGCAGACGCTGATTAACAGTGAAAGACCCCGCGGTGGGGTTCATGCAGCACAGATACTGGGTGTTTCCGATGTCCTTCACCGTGATCTTGGAGCGGTCGAACCAGTGGTTGTAGTCCTGCTTCTGGCGCATCAACTCGATCGCCGTCTGCGTGTTGTACGGATCCAGGGCCGGCATGTTCAAGTCGTCGATGAAGTAGACCATGTGCAGCTTACCCGGCGGCGCGTACAGCCGTCCCGCCTTCTTCTCCAAAGGCGATTCCATGTTGGCTTGCAACAAGGTCGAGTCCGTGTAGAAGTTCATGTTAACCGAATGCGAGCAGAAAGTCTCAGAGTCCAAGGACTTCAGGATCCCGGAGCAAGCCTGGGTCTTCCCAACGCCCGCCAATCCGATGAGCATAACCGGTGTGTGAACCGAGATTAAAGCGGTCGCCACAAAACTCAATGCAATGGTCTCCGTCGTCGGCACCGTAATCGCGCCCATCGGGATTTGGCTGTCGTACTCCAGGCCCTCTAGAATAGTTCCCCACTCGGTCAGCTTGCTGTCGGAAGACACGAAAAAATCAAAGACGGTCCCCTTTGAGGGGAACTTAATCGTCTTCATCTCGTTCTTCCACCAGGCGCTAAATTGTTTCCTGTAATCGACGCCGTCCACCTCAGATAAGCAGCCTCCAACCGAGAAGACGCAGCAGAAGACGAACCAGTACTCCAGGCAGGAGATTTGTTCGGCCTTGGTGATCATGCTGTCCAGCATACTGCATAAAAGCATCACAGGACAGATATCAAACATCGGCACCTGCACGTGGCAGTGCTTCTTCAAGTAGAGGAGACTCTCGGGAATGTACTTTTCGAAGAATTTGCGGAGCTGGTCCTTCACCGCGGCCGTAAATATGTTGTCCAACTTGTTGATCCAGCTGTTTACATAGGACCTCCACTGAATCCCCTGAGAATCGTCCATACACACAATCCCGGCTCTCGTAGCGGTGGCCGGCGTCGCGAAGTTCAAGTCCCGGATCTCAAACACCAGCTTCATGTGCTGCTTCAGGGGGATACGTTCGTTACTCGGGAGGGTTAGGAGGCGGTTATCGTCCATAACGGAGTTCATGGACTCGATCCAGTTGGCATCTAAATCCCCATCAAGGATGATCCACTTAGGGAGCACGTCCGGGATCTGGCCCAGGTCACGCATGGTCTTGGAGAAGATCCCGTCCTTCCACTCACGGGTAGCCATGTTCACATAACCGTAGAGCTCGTTGGTGGAGATGGCCTTGGGCGAGAAATCGACGACCGTGGTCTTGTCCCCCACCCTGGACTTCGCCTTCGCCAGAATCCTCCACAAAGCACTCTTAAACGACCCTGGGTTCCCCATCAAAAAGATACAATGACGGATCCCCATGAGTTCGACCAGCTGCGTGACTTTCAGGAGAAGGTATCCGCGGTCGTCGTGTGTCCAGTTGAATTCTTCCTCCATGGCACTGACGATTACTTTCTCGAAATCATAGTCTCTTGCCCGGGGAACGTTAATCCCCGGAAACAAGTCCCCAAGGAGACCCATAAAAATAATCAAATCGTCACCCTCGATCTTCGCCTCGTTCGTGTCACGGAGGGAGCGCATGAGGATGGCTTGCTCCGGGAGGGTAGGGTCAGCCCTCTTAAAACCACCCGCGACAACCAGCACGGACTTAATAGCTCTCATCCCCCAATCATACTTGTTAGATTTCGACAGCAAATCCGCCGCTAATGCGTACAAAGTGGAGAACTTGAGTCCGAGGGGCCCGGCCTCCTCAAACCCCTCTGCCATACACATATTCTCCATAATCAGACGGAAATCAGGGACCATCACCGTAATCGGCCTAAACAACGCCTTCAACCCCTCCGGCAGCTCCGAACGCCCCAGGTAACCCGGGTTCATCGTGATGAAAACCCCCACCTGAACGTCGAGATTGATCTCGTCACCCTGCAAAATGAAGCGCTTAACCTTCCCCTTAACAGCATCGCATACTGCTTTAAATTGGACCGTGCACACGGAGAGGACTTCAGGAACCAATCGGTTGAACTCATCGAAACACCCCCAGGAACCGGACGCGGCGAGCCCCTTGAAGATGTTCCCGAGAGTGAGGTAATCCATCTCGGGCGCGGCGTTGATGACGTAACAGGCCTTGGCGAGGGCGTTGGCCAAATCCTTCGTGGACTCGGTCTTCCCGGTCCCGGCCGGACCCGCGGGCGCGCACCCCATACATAAATGTAAAGCCTGCGTGGCCGTCACGTAAATCCTATCGGTTAGGGGGGTGACAACGAGCCGAGGTCCATTCCCCAGGTACTCATAACCGTACGGAAAGCTCGCGTCCGCAATTCTCAGGCGGGCGGCGTCGATGGTCTCATCCCAGTAACATTTGAGCATACTCTGCCACTGGAAGGCGTTAGGACTCGTAACCTGATCCTGCACCAACCTCACTTGGACGTCACGATTATGAGCATCGAGAGTGATCATGCACATGACCTGAGGGGACGTCACGATTATGAGCATCGAGGGTGATCATGCACATGACCTGAGGGGAGGGAATTGCGGATGAATAAGAGGTTTTTTGGGGATGACATCAAACACCGAAGAAACTGTGGACCATCAACCAACGACCTGAATCACCAAACCTGAACCATTACATCATCATCTTCGATTATAAAATTATTCGCCGCCTCTTACCTTGGTCCTCGTCGGTTTATCGAGGTCCCCCATGGTCATTTTAATTAGATCAATAACCAGCATCATCTGTACGTCACGGGCTTTGACGACGGCTTGTTGGTCCCCATCCGCAAACAAGCGGAATCCCTTCTCCACAAGGGTGACCCAAGTGATCAAATCAACCAACAACGCGCACTGGGCGGCTTTCACTCCTGTTTCTTTGTCCGCAAGCCACTTTGCGCGGGCTTCTCCGCCCTGTTCGCAGTTAGTTTCCTGATACCGCCTCAGATCCTCCTTGCAGAACCACCACAAACAGTGCCGGAAAGCCTCGATACATTTATCCAAATAAATCTCCACCTTGCCGACCAGTTTGCACGGTTCGGGGAAGGGCACGTACTCCGTCCCGATACTGGCCGACATCCCGGTTCCGACCGGCCTCTTGTCCTCGCCGTCCGGGTATTCGAGGCTGTAGCTGGAAATGGCGTTGAAGAACTTCGGAAACTGCGGCACCACCTTCGACGGGTCGTTACCGTTAGACAAAACGTCCAGCAAATCCGCACTCGACATAAAATAAAACCGAGGAAACGCCCTCCTCTTCCCGTTCATGAACTCATTAAGAGCCTTCTCGCACATAGTCAATTGGGTCTGACTCTTCTCTAACCGAGCAAAGATTCCCGGTTCGTTGCAGAAATCTTTCGTGACTTTCGTGTCGAAGCCTTTTTTCAAAATTTCTTTGACATCCATATCGATCGATACGAAGCGTTCGGATTCGTCGGGAAGCTCCTTCTTCACCTCCTCCGAGTGGATAAACAGGTTCTCCAAAAAGCTCCAACTCCTCTGCACTTCAGACAAAACCGCGGAAACCTCCGCGATGTTGGCGAGAGTCTTCTGCCAGGCGATAACCTCGCCCTCAAAAGTAGCCAGATAACGACTCGCAAACATGTTTTGGACGGCGACCTGGGGGGAAAATGAAATACGGCGAACTGGAAGGAAAATGTTCTCGACGGCGACCTGGGGAGAAAAAGGGGGACGTGGGTCTCAGTTCGAAATCATCATTTGAATCATTCTTTCTTGATCTTCATAAGCATGATCCTACCTGGTTTTCCTCGAGCAACTCGAAGTCTTCGTCCTTAATCTTCATAAGCCTACCTGGTTCTCCTCGAGCAACTCGAAGTCTTCGTCCTTGATCTTCATAAGCATGATCCTACCTGGTTTTCCTCGAGCAACTCGAAGTCCTCGTCCTTGATCTTCATCAACATGATCCTCGCTTCGTCCTCATCGTCGTCGTACCCGCTCGATGCGGGAGCCGGCGCGCTCTTGCTATTAGCGTGAGCCTCAAAATCAAACTCTATCAGGGACCAGGCGTCGTTAAGTTTGGCGAGAGTTTTCTCCATCTTCGCCTCTTGTTTGGCTTGATCGGCCGTCTCCTCCACAGCATCCGGGTTCTTGTGCAGCTCCATGTTCCACATATCCCTCAGTAACAAAGCGCCCGAGATAGCGACGGTTTTCCCCGTTAAACCCATGAGCTGGGTCCAGTGGCGGTCCCTCATGGCTGGATCTCTTAGCTCGGACATGAGAGGGCAGAAAATCCCCCATTTTTTCAGGATATCCTGGATACCGAGATAAGCATCGCATTTACGCTCGACTTTGACCTCCCTGAGCTTTTTAGTAAGAGCCTTCACCTCATCCTCCATATCACTCGGCCTTACGTCCCCCCATCTTTGCGATAAATGAATTTCCGCCTGAAGAATCCTCTGTTCCTCGAACTTCCAGAGGGAGCGGCAGGAGTTAACATCGTCCTTGATCTGGCCGAGAACCTTGAGAGAGGTTGCTAGCATCTGCGGATAGTCGAAGTTGACGGCGATATGATGCAGAAACTCGTACTGCTGGGTCATACTAGCGTGATCCTTGTCGACACCATCGCAACGCTCGAAGGCCAATTCGAGACCGGTCTTGTAGAAGTAGTACCTGAGGGGGGAGTTTTGGAGGGAGGTTTAAACCGGTTTTTTGTAGAAGTAGTACCTAGAAAGGGAGGGGAGGGGAATATAATATTTGTGGAGATAGGACCTGATGGGGCAAGAGAAAGGGTGAGGAAGAATCCGATTACTGGGGGGGGAAACAAATCAGTCTCGCATTCCATCATCGTGTCATCATCGTCTATCATCGTTTTCTTACCCTTCTTTCTTCAACCCCACGAGGTAATTCTTGACCTCCTCTTCGAATTCTTGGATCGTTTTCCTGTAGATATCACTTTCGAGCTGAATAACCGGCGCGACTTCTTTCTCCACGATCTTGCAGTTCTCCCTCAACAGGTCTAAACTGCCTCCAATCTTAGTCAATATCTTGAACTGTTTATCACTAGGAATTCCTTCACGTTCCATATGCTTGAGAACTGAGTAAACTTCGTCTCTCTTCCTCTGAAGCTCCTCCTCCTTCTCAAAAACCTCCTTAATGTGGTTCTTGATCTTGATGATCCCACGGACGTCTCCATCCCTGATTTTCTGGTGAATCCCCGCATCCGTGGATTTGGCGAACTCGTCCAACGAACGCATTGTATTGCTAACAAAAGATGTCATCAATGGCCCACAATACTCATTCGACCGCGTCTTCGCGTTATGAATAAACGTCCCCCGGAACGGACTCCCGCGGATCTTACAGGCTTTGCCAGTCTCCGTAATTAAAGAGACTTCGATTTTAACCTCACCTTCATCGGAAACATACAATACTTCGTATTGACCGTTATTTAGGTCCCGGAGCTCGTGCGTAATAGTTTCAAAGAAGATCTTGGGGTGACCGAATTTATCGACTTCGTCATCACTGACGACCTTTTTGGAGACGCGGATGTCGAATTCATCTGCCCCACTCGTCCTATTCTCGCCCAACTCATTAATGGACTGGATCAAGAAAGAGGTCTTCTGCCCCGCATGCTGATCGTCACACAGTCCAGGTCCAAAACAGAGGGATTTCTCGGCTTTTGTGTTGAGATAATACCGGTAAACGGCCTTCGTCGTTGTGTAGTCCTTGCTCCCGATAGCGAGTCTAACCTCGCACTCCTTAGCACCGATAGAGCTAACAACTTCCGGGGTGGAGCATTCAATAAGGTCGTCATCAACAACACTTCCTTGCGAATCCGCGTAAAACTTCCCATTCGGCCCTACAAACCTCACAAGCACATTCCCCGTAGTCGACTGAAACCCGATCCCGCTGATCTTAACCCGCTGCCACCCCGTGACGGGCCCCAGATGCGGGCTAATCCCGATGATCGCGTACGGCGGTCCTACGATGGAGGACACGTTGATCTGCCAGACGTCGTCGAGCCATTTATTGCTCCAGCCGCCGAAAACGATCAATCGACTCTCCTCAGAGTCATAACACATAGCGCAATGCTCGCGCGCCCCGATGGTGTTGGCGGTGTCTTCGAGCGCTGGCGTAGACCAATCATACTTAGCGCCCAAGCAGAGACACCCCGTCTGATCGTCGAAGCCCCCTAAGGTTCGGCCGGCGCCGCCCTGATCAACGCTCCCCCCGAAGACAAAGACCCTCCAACTCGGAATCGCCTCCACCAACTGCATGGAGTGGTTCCACCTGGGCGCGCTCCAATTGAGATCCAGATCGGTCCAGTCTTTATTCTCAATTTCGAGGATGCTTAGATCGTTGAATTGGGAGTCGTTATTCCAGCCCCCGAACACGAACAGGCACCCGTCCTTCGTGAACGCCGAGTGACCCGAACGCGCAGACGGCGGATTGCCCTGGCAGATGAGGCACGTCCAGCGGTTGTTGTCCATGTTGAGGAGCCAGGTGTCATTGTACGCTCTTCGGCTGTATCCAGCGCCACCATGCCCACCAAATAACACCAAATTACTCTCCTGAAGGAGCGAAAGCGTATGGTTGGCACGTTGAGTAGGGACGTTGGTGGGTTGGTCTGGAAGAGATAGGAAGAGATCATATGGAGATATGGGAGGAGGATCGAAAGTCGACGGATGAAATCAGATGCAGGGGCATCACACCGATTACCCCTCCATTAACTCAAAATTTTCACCCCAAATTCTCATCAATTTCAAAACCGCTTACCAGCGTCCTCGCTCCCCGCGGAAAACCCCTGCGACTTACCCGCGTCCTCGCTTCCCGCGGAAAACCCCTGCGACACGACGTTAACCAGATCATTGTGAAATCCATGCTCGGTGATCTTTTCCGGGTTAGACACCGGTCCTGAGTTTCCTACGGAAGCACGACTGGTCCCCATCTTGTTCTTCAGCAGGGATTGCCAGGAGCGTTGGGTACCCGCCTGGGCCGCTGCGGCATGCCGTTGCGCATGACTCTGGGTCCCGCCTCCTCCCGCGGCCGCACCTCCCTTCGCACTCTGCTTCTGAGAAGACCTAAACGAAGCCGCAGCCCCCGCCAACTCCGCAAAACTAATCTGACTCCTCGTGATCTTGGACCCCGAGTTACGCCTTTGCCCGATGGTGTTGTAGTTCACGCAGGGGATAGGACGCTCGGTGATGAGACCCGTCATACGCCGCGAAAACGACCCCTTCTGCGCCGTGACCGAGGCCTTGAATTGGATACGCTGAGGGGGGAATGGGGAGAAATAGGGACGAGGTTATGGAGAAAGAAAAACTGGAATTGAAACTGGACGCTCATGTAGGTCACTCAGGTCACTCATGATCATCATCATTCCATCTTAATCATCCTATTTCCTGGCCCTTACCTTCCACTCCCCGCCCTCTGTATCCCCTTACCTTCCACTCCATGCACTCCGTATCGAGAGACCATCCATCATTCAAGCACTGATACGGGGTGGCGCTGTGGATTCCCCCAAAGATAACGACCTCATCCCCAGTAGCAGAAGTCGCTGCATGGAGAGTTCTGGCCGGCGGTACTCCGCTCGCCGGATCGAGTTCGAGGAGAGACCACTCATAAGATCCTTTTCCTTGGAGTTTCAAGGCGTACAAATCCGAGTTCGGCGATGGGTTCCCTTGGTCATTCCTCCGCCCATCCATCCCGGCATAGAGGATGAAACCATAGTTTGTAGCCGTAATTGTGTGCCCAGCGCGGGGCGACACATTAACCGAAGAGGCATTCTGAAGCTTCAACCAAGAATAGGGCTGCGGCATCTTGAAGAATGGGGGTGGTTTCTAACTAAAGGTTTTAAGATTTAAAAGGGTGTTTTCTATTATAACAATAAGAATCTAGTACACTCTAAAGGGTGAACTAGATATAGGGGGGTGATAGCTATTACTAAGCTAAGTAGCGGGGTAAAGGGTATAAACAAAACGCTTGAACTTCGACTGGGAATCGAAGCGCTCTGGGAAGCTAGCGTGCTAAATCAACAGTACTTGCGACTAAATTCCCGGAACCTTGTTGAAACAAGGCCCGAGAACCGTCTGTACCGACAAAAATGTAGGGTCAGTTCTAGTGGTGAGTAGCAAGCTACCTCAGCGGACTAGCCGCCATACAAGGTCTTAGTAACACTCCTCTATCAACAATTTCTAACAAGCCACTAAACAGCTACGGAAATTTTGGAATCGGAAGGAAGGCACTCGTGGTTTATAGCCGTATGGAAACTAAGAAAGCGCGGCGGCATCCGCTATGGCATATGCAGGAGTATGGCATCAAGTAGGATAGGAATATGGGATTCAAAAAACATACTATGGGTTCCCGCAACGTGACGTACGTCTTCATCTTCTTCCGAAAAAACAGGTGTAAACATAAGGTTAAACGTAAACATGCCTAACGTGTCGGTCTTAAACGTGTCGATTTTCTCTGGTTCATGAAAAAACAAGCCAGGTTGTGGCAGGTCAACGTCTTTCTCCGCGAAAACAGGGCAGTACAACGGTCTATGGCGGCAGTACAACGTTCGTTCTATGAATGCGAGTTCTAAGTCAAGTTGAGACTTGAGTGCGTGCAGAAAACGAGGTTTACATCGCATTTCGTCTAGCTACATTCATTCGTGCATAGTGAATACAGGGGTCACAGACGATTCCCCCAAACACGTTGCTCTTCCAACCACCGGAATTTTCTGGCGGCATCCACTTGACGTGGAGCGTACCCTGGTTCCGCCTCTTTTTTCGTGACGACTCTAAGCGGCCGTTTTCCAATCATATGTACAGTCTGAGCTCCTCCAATGTGACTAACAGTGTGTGTGATCAACAAAGCCTACTTAGTGGGTGAAACAATTTATCGGACAAAATCTATCAAACCAGGAATCTCGCCGTTGTACGACGGATTTACGCCGGTATACGGCGATGTCGTATGAGACGTCAAAAGTAATGTGTAAGGAGGTGCACCCCGAAGTGGCGGTGCCCTCGTAACTACCTATCAAAATACTAATAGGATGTAAATCCATGAATATCGGTTTCAACAAACTCTTCTAAACAACGTGCTCTTAATTCTGAATATCGGTTTCAAACTCTTCTACGGGCGCTACTCGCCCTAATTCTGATCATTCAATGACAATCGAAAATGTGAAAATCTATCGACATGCTCGGGAAATCTCCCCAATGCGCTACTTAAACACTCCTTTCTAAGGCGGCCGTCCTCACTTCGTCCACCCGTGGTGCATATGAGTTCCCTCCCGGATCGCTATTTTGTTTGTGCCATGTTCGACACTGGTATCTTCTTGTTGAACCTCATTTTGAGCGGTCATATGCAGTAACTTCGATCTTAACATCTCCCCCCGCTTCTGGTACCGGTCCTTCTCCAGTTGTATCACCGCCCGGCTTCCTGCGTCCTGGAGCTGCTGGCGTCTTTCCGCAAACATGGCGCCTTCTGCGTGCAGTCGGGCATAAAACGTCTTTGGATCCCGGGGCGCCTTCGCCACCTGCGCATACCTCCGTCGAGCGTACTCGTTCCTCAAGAAGATCCGTTTTTCCCTTTCTTTTTCCTCTAAAAGGACGCGGGCAAGCCCTATTTGAGCTCTTCTGGCCTTAAAATCCAAATCATCGTTATAAAGCCGCTGAAACGCCGCCTCCGGCCTCAAAGTGCTCTTACTCTTATAATGCGGATTCGCCGGCTGCGGGTGCGGATGGAAGTTCGTCTGGGTATTATGGAGGTAGTCAAAAGCATCGGAGAAGAACTGACGCCGGGTAATAGCGTTCCCGATAGGCCGTCCCGACTTAGTGGTGAGGTGGGTTCGACCTCCGTTCACATCCGTCAATAAATTCAAATCGGGGAGACCTAATCTCTGCCAATTCGACTGTATAGCGTTAAACACCTTCGACCGCCCCGCACTGATAGCGTCCGCTTCAGCCCGCTCCGCCGCCGCACGCCGTCTCCACACAACCTCCTGCCTCCGTTTATAGTCGTTATAAAGATCATCAGTCGCCTCTAGACCGGTACGTTTCGGGAGGAAGGGGAAAATGTCCGCACACCGCTGACGCATAGTAGCGAGGGCCTGAGGGGAAAAGATGAGAAAGATAGGCAGAGCGGGGAAAAGTTACTTCAGACACAGTTACAAACCTCACATACGACCATTCCATTCATTAACCGTGAAACTCTTCTCCTGGTGGAATTCCCTTACCTGCAGATAAGCCTCGTTCGCCAACTCATGCTCCTTACCTGTAGATACGCCTCATTTGCCAGTTGATGTTCCTTCACCAACTCCTCCCTCCTGTTAACCCTCACAAAATGATCCTGATACAACCGCAGCAGAGTGTCCTTCACCCTTATTTTCCCCCGCAGGATCAGGGACTTGTGCTTGGCGTCCAATTCGAGGCAGCGCCACATGGCTTCCTCGTAATCCTGTCGAATCTTAAGATTCCGTAATTCAGCTAACCGCTCTAATTGCACAAAATAAGCGTCATGCGCCTTAGGGAGCCACGTAGGATCGTGACCCTTAGGGATGATCGTGGTGTCGGCGTTACGGCGGCGGTATTTCTGGAGAGAATTATTGGGGAAATTTGGTGAATTCCAAACTGTTTTTCGGTGTGGAAAGAAGGAGTCTTACACGTGGAGACCACACCACACATGGTTCATACGTTCATCGGATTCTCGAGCGATTTCAGATCATTCCCCGGTCTTACGCGTTCTTCTCCCACTGCACTCGCCCAGTATCCTTACCTCCAACTGTGCCGCATTCTTCTCCCACTGTAACCGAAGGGTGTCCGTGAATCCCTTACCTCCAACTGTGCCGCATTCTTTTCCCACTGCAATCCTTACCTCCAACTGCGCCGCATTCTTTTCCCACTGTAACTGGGCCTTACCTCGAGCTGTGCCGCATTCTTCTCCCACTGTAACCGGCGCTTACCTCGAGCTGTGCCGCATTCTTTTCCCACTGCACTCGTGCTGCATCCTTGAATCCTCCCTCGCGGAAGTCCATCATTTCCTGCAGTTTTTCGGCTTTCTTCGCGTCCGCCAGCGTCAATCTGTCGATAAAAGGCATTGTTAAAAACGCATTCAGCTCGCTTATTCGGTCATCATCCATCGTACCCCTCGCTAGAGCGTTCTTCCTCGCCTGGGTTAGGGTGCGTTTTGACCTCAGCGCCATCATCATCATCTGGTCGCGGTACTCCTGGCGCTCCCGAGCGTGTTCCCGCTCCGCCCACCGTAACTTCCTAGTTACGTCCCCGGACTGTTGTTGGTAAATCATAGACATGCGTTCGCATTGTTCGGCCTCACTAATCCGAATCTCACTGCTGTCTATGAGGTCCGGCGCTATCCCCTTCCTGTTGGCTATCCGTTCTAGGCGGGTCTTAATCGATTGACGGTCGATCTCGCTCTCCCTCTCGGCCACAATATCCGCGCGTTTTCCGCGGTAAATAGCAGACGTATCATAGAGGTAGTTGCACATCTGGGAGGAAAGAGGTGGGGAAATGAATATGAGAAGGAAGTTTGAAAATAGATGAAGGGAGATCGAATCATTCTCATGACACACATACCACATCCATGGACCATCTAACCAAACCATCTGATCAATCATTAATTCCAAAAATCATGTGTTCAACGCCCACGCTTTTTTTTGCTTACCCTCGTAACTCGCCTCTGCGTCTCCCTCCGTCTGTCCCACTTACCCTCGTGACCCGCCTCTGCGTCTCCCTCCGTCTCTCGAGCTTCCCTTCCAGCCCGATTTTAACGCTAAAGTTTCCTAACGCGGCCGCATTATAGGCTCGTTTCGACTGAATCAGCGCTCCCGCCAGCGTGGGGTAATCGGGGACCGGCGCGGGGCCCGGGTCAGCATCATCCCCCCCTCTGCCTCCTGAGGGGGCCTTGTTACCGCTTCCCCCGGATCCACTCTTAGCAGAAGACGCCGCTTTCGACGCAGACGCACTCTTAGACGCAGAAGAGCCTGCTTTAGAGGCAGACCCACTTTTGCTCCCAGAACCGGACTGGGACGACATATCTTGAGAGAACTAAGAACTAAGTCTAAGAAGAACTCCTAAGAACAGCTACTAATCAACTTCGAGCTGATCGGCTCTAGGGCTTAGTCCTGAGCTTGAGCAGGCTCCTAATCCAACTACGATGACTGTTCAACATCTATACAATAATTTAGGTTTAACACTACTTGGGCTATACTGATAATACCTTCTATTGAGGCTACGTAATATCCAAAATTCGATACAAAAAAATCAAAAACAATATTGGGGGCTGCAGGGTGGATGGGGAAAGGGAATGTGGTCGCTGGATGGTTTGGTACTGATTCAATGGCAGAAAGCCTATGGAATATGCCTATGCGAGTATCGTAGTGCAAAACGTGAACGTACGGCAACGTGAACGTATCGATGGTAGTTCGCTAGCCTATATTCCGGCGGGAAAAACAAGTGCAACGAGCGTATTCTTCGAAAAAACGATAGCCTTCATTTCCGGCCGAGTTCGAAAAAAAGTGCAGAACAAGATCGCGTCAGAACCTCTATCAGCAACGTGCGGAGCAGCTGCGGCGGCCTCCACGGAGACCCGCGCTCTCCCTGCAGCAAGTTTCCTGTTTTAAAACTTCCTGAGTGTCTAAGTACAAACGACGTTGGCTAGACCGCGGCTGGCCTTCTCGGCTAATGGCGTAACATCTCGCCCCGAGAACGACCGAACGAATCCCGTCCTGCGGTCCGACTCCCTCTAACCAATTTTACTCAAAACGTAGGTTGTGGTACTTGAATAAAAATCTGAAACACAATCGTGGTCCGATATTTAAGAGTCAAGACACGTAGTAGAGCCTGTGTGCTGTAATACTAGATGAAAGTGCAAAATTTCCTCGTGTTTTAACTTTTGGTAGCTATTACTGTATATGAAAGACTTACGATAAAAACTAGATCTCAAGCGTTCGCCGACCTCCGGCCTCCCTAGATAATGTACTGCTAGGTTAAAATAGGTGCAGATCCAGCGCCGTCACTCATGTGACAACCTCTTGGTCCTGAATCGTTCCCTATCGCCACAGCACTCTGTATTTTGAATCTGTCGGTTCCCGCAACCGCAACCGCAGTCTCAGATTCCGACCCGCTTTTACAGCCGGGCCCGGCGCCGCTTTTAGTAAATTGAGTTTTCGCTTGAATTTTGGAGCTTTTGGTTGAATAACTTTAGTGTCAAGTCAAGTCAAGTCAAGTACCCCCCGGGAGGGGTGCAGTCTTTCAATCAATGCGGCTACAGCTAGTTCTCATACGTGATCTTTAGTTTACCTTGAGTGCCTGAAATGCTTTTTTCTTAACTTGCAAACATAGATCTATTTGATCTTAATGAAAATTCCTTGTATTGTGTATAAGTTTTGTGCTTGTGGTACATGAATCACCTATTAGAAAGTTACGTATGTCTAAGACTCGATAGAGCCCTTGGTAGCAGCGAACTACGTCTAAGCCCAAAGAAGGCTGTAGCCATCTTCAACTGAATAGAAAATCCCCCGCTCAATTCCGTTCCCCGAATTCCACCTCGAAATCACTTCACCCCACCGCGATTTCCAACAAATGCATTTCGACCTCCGAAGAACCCGGTAAATTACTCCTCCGCGGCCGGAGCCTCTTCAGCAGCCGGAGCGGCTTCTTCGGTGGGAGCGGGAGCGGCAGCTTCTTCGGTGGGAGCTCCCTCGGGCTTGCGTTTGCGGCCATCGTCAACAAAACCATCGATCAGACCCCTATCGTTCAGCTTCTTAGACATAGATTGCAGCACGCTCTTGGGAAGCATCTCCTTCCACGCCTTGACAGAAACACCGTCTGAAGGGGGTATATTACGGGGAAATGGGACGTATATTAGGGGGGGATGATTCAAATTTCCACTCACAACCTCATCAGTAATATCTGATTCTGATTCTTGGCATTGCCTTACCTGACCCGGATTCCTCGATTTTCCTCATCTCCAGCCTACCTGCGGCCACGCCGTCGATGTTTTTCATTTCCTGTTAGCCTACCTGACCCAGCATCCTCGATTGCTTTCATTTCCCCTACCTGACCCGCCGTCCTCAATTGCTTTCATATCTTCTAACATCTTAGCAATTTCTTCTTGTTCGGTACTGAGACCAAGACACTTAAGAGCCCTCTTAAACTCCTTAGAACTAACAGTCCCAGAGTCATCAACATCGATCTGCTGAAAGACGCGGGAGATGTCGACCTGGAGGGGGGAAGGATGAAAGGACATGGAAAACGGGGGGGGGAGATGTAGACCTGGGGAAGATTTAAAAAGGGAAGTCATCACTATTTTACATACTCAGAATCAGACATTCAGTCTCATCGATATGTCACATCATCGACCATGATCCATCATCCATCATTCCGTGAACTTCGACTTACCAACAGCCTGAACCCTTCCACGACGTTCTCGTCATCCAACCTACCAACGGCCTAAATCCCTCCACGACGTTCTTATCGTTGAGCTTAGAAAGAATAGCGTCCCTCATTTCCGTGGGCATATTCTTGACCCAACCTTCCCAGTTAATCTTCCCCCTCCCACTCGGGTCTAAAGCCTTCATAAACGTATCTAAATCACCCTTCAATCCAATTGCACATAGGGCTCTTTTCAGCTCTTTCTGGTCGATGTCTCCGGAACCGTCGGTATCAAACTGCATAAACACTAAATTCAGGTAATCAGAACCGTGAGTAGCATCGGGAGCCGTCGCGTCTTTAACGTCATCGGCTGCAGTCCTGGGCGAACCGGGACTAACCTCGAATTTTTCGCCGCCAACAGGAGCCTCACTCCCAGATCCCGGAGCAGCAGCGGTTCCGGCGGGGCCGGCGGGAGCAGCAACGGCACCCTTGGAAGCTCCGCAACCCATCTTGTTACACACTAAAACTTTCTTTAAAACTTTCTAACAATTTTTAACAAATCTATCTGTGAATAAAGCTAACCGTTAACCAGACCTATACTAAGTCTAGTTACTAGTAGCCACAAAAGCGTCCAGTGGCTGTGCAGGGGTGAAGACAATCCGGTTGTCCAGGGGGGGAGGGGAATGGAAAGGGAGGGAATGGAAAGGGAAGGATGGTGAGTGGTGTTGGTCGGTAGTCTCGATGGAGTGGTGGTTTTAGGGGCGGTAAAAGCCGCTATGGAAAGTATGGAAACTATGGGTATGTGCCATTAGGCTAGGTCTATGCCAAGAAACGAGTCATTTGCGCAACGAATATTTTCGGCCCTATTAGACGGGCATCAACGAATGGAGTTTTCGGCCCTATTCAGCGGGCAGCAACGAAATTAGGCCCTATTCAGCGGGCAGCAACGAATCGAGACTTCTGTCCTATTCGGCGGACATCTAGATAAAACGAATCAACGATCAACAACGAAATTGGCCTGGATAGAACGAATCGTACCGGTATGCGTATTCCTGTGTCTTTTGCGTCAAGTGCGGGAAAAACGTCAATTCGAGGGTTAGTTTAGAAGCATTCAGATTCACCTCCGCTACGAGCTCGCCACCCGTCTGCGCCACATTTTCCCGAAGAATCTCGCCGTGTCGAATTCCCATTTCTCGGTCACTTTGAGTCCTGTAGGTACCACGTCTAATTCACAGCTACATTTCCAGAGACCAGCATCCCCCGCAGCAGTATCCCTTCCCCCACTAGACTCCTTCGACGGGGTTTTTGTAGCCCCTGTTTCCCGCCCTCCTAGGCGCCCGTACAGCATCCTCCTAATCAGGAATCCGTACCACAACTCCAACAGGAAATCTATCGTGAGAAGGGTGAAATAGACTGCGGAAACGGCGCCAGACACCACAATCTGGGTGGGAAGGATCGCAATGGCCGCCACGAACAGCAGGCAGAGGGGGAACCGCAGGTGAGGCGCCGGAACCGGGGCGGACCCGTCACCTAATTGAGAAGCCGAGCGGGATTGGGGCAGCGGAGCTCTCGGTCCGAGGCCGAGTCCCGCTGCCGGCCCATCCGAAAACTGGCTTGCCTGCGCAAACAGCTCGCTGGTTCGGAAGGAAAAGGCGCCCACCCGGGTCAAAAATGCGCGATCATCATCCCGGCTCTGCGGCGGGTTCTCGCCGCGTTTCGGACTTTTCGGGACCTCACTCCTTTTGGCAGAATCAGATTCGGGAAGGTTGCTGAAAGCGAGACCGTGGCTGAGACCCCCGTCGGGCCGATTACTGAACATGGGGGAGACCGCGTCAAAAACACCCGAGCCAAAAAGCGACTTCGCAACCCTTCCAGCGGAGTACTCGGATGGAGCCGCCCGGGACGCCGTCGACGACGCGCGCAATGCCTCACCGGGTCCGCTAGGGGCCTGCGGAACCGGACCCGCGGGGGGTTCGGATCCTATGCCTATAGCCCGTCCCAGCAGCCGTAGCACCCCGCCGCACCACACGCGGCGGAGCCACCAGGGGGTCGCAACCCGGTGCGCGAGCCCGAGCGGCGCAAGCAGAAGGACACCGAGCACGTCGCGGAAGACCGCGAGTAACAGCGAAAGCGGCAGTCGCAGAAGCAACGCCAACGGCGAGATAAGCGGCCAAAGGAGTTCGAGGCCGACGAAGTCGAAATCCTCTGAGATGAAGCGCCATGCTATTCCAACCCACTTTGCCACAAACGTTACTCTCCAGAGAACGGGTTTCACCAGCCCGGTCACAAGTAGCGACAGGTATCGTCCGTTCAACTTCAGCCCGAAAAGGTTGCTGAGGTCGCCATCGAGACTGGGCAGACTGATTCCCGAAAGCCCCGGTCCTTCCGCCCAGCACCTTTCTAACGCAACCCGAGGGCGTACGAAGGTTTCTGCCGCAACTGCAAGCCCCGTCCGCGTCGCGGTTTCTGGAGAGGTTGTTAATCCGGCAAGCATAGCACCCAGGATCGCCCACAGACTCCTCGCCAAAAGCCAATCCAGCGAGAAAGCGAGCAGAACCAGAGGAAGCACTCTGGACCGGGAAGAGGGTTGCGCCGCCTGCCGCCCCAGGCGGAAGAGCCTTCTCAGATGGGTCCAGGAGTGCGAGTAGCAGTTGTTGTTGAGGAATTCGAAGAGGGAGTCCCACGCGGAGGGCGGTTCCACAGCATCCGGATCCGAGAGACCCGAAAGAAGCGGGGGCGGCATTCTTTAGATAATCAATACGTCGTTGATCAATACGTAATAACCAATCAGAGCATATTCTCTCTCGGTGACACACTACCGTTACGGACAAAACTACAAACTTGGGCCTTCAACGGGTAAGTTGGCCTTCACCAGGTAACTTCGTTCCACCGACACTTATAAATCGCTTGGTGGACCGGGGTTCAAGTAAACGAATAGCTACTCACACTCTTATTACCACGTTGTTCCCAAAGAAACCCTACCCCCTACCCAAAATGAACACTCTCACACCGTCTAGTCGGTGGAATTCAGGCCTTGTATCAGCAGTCTAGGCCCATTCGGACAGACTCTGACTTGTCGCGATGTTATGTTTAGATGATTTTGCGCCCCCCCGGCGCCGCAAATGTGCACCACGACACGTGGCCCTCCTCAAACCGACCGCCTAAGCAGTCCTAGATTTGCATTCTAACTTCCCTCATACGAATGATAATCCCTCCGCATGGACCTCTTAGACGACGGTCACAACTTTTTGCCTCCACTCTGCTTAGACGGCGATGTAATCACGCCACAGTCCGTCATCCAGAGAATGGACAGACTTGACGCCGACGCCTCCCTTCGACTTTTGGATTTCCTCGGTGCTCATCGTCGTGAGCCCAATAGCGCAGGCGTGCTCCTTACCCTCGCAGGTGATCTGAACAGCCATCTCCTTCTCCACGGTTTCAAGGGCGGAACCGGTGGGATGATTAAGGCCGGGGCACCTGAGGGGATTGGGTGGGATGATCAAGGGCGGAGCACCTATTAGGGAAAAAGAAAGGGACAATTTCAATGAAAAGTTACATCAGATTCATTCTCCTTCTCGTTCTCCTTCTCGTTATCCTGTCCGTGGTTAGCAGCAGCTTCACTTACATGACGTCCGCTCCCTTAATGACGAATTTGATCGCTCCACGATCGACCTGAAGCTTCGGCATCATCGCCGGGTACTTGTGCAGCACCCGGAGCGTGGGAAACCAACCGCCGCCTTCCAGGTCTTCGGCTTTGAAAAACGTGACGGCGTCGTTGATGAGGACAACGGAGACCTTCCCAGACGCTCCACCGCCCTTGGTCTTCCCCAGAGTCACGACGAAGTCGTCGGAGGCCTTCTTGGGCCAGATTTCGTCGATGCAGGTCTCGAGCGCCGGGTAATCTTCTAAGATATCAGCCCTAATCTTCTTCTCAATAGATGCCTTAGCCTTTGAGGCCTGCACCTCCTTCATGTTGAACGAGCGAAACATCTTTTCTTGGGCGGTAAAGCACTAAAATCGACTATTAAATTGACTAAAATAGGTCTAGAATAGCAATAGTCTTAGCAACTAGACTATTCGAATGATGACGTAGTCAAAATGGCTATCTGAAAACCCAACTCAAGGAACTACTCTAACAGTTACAGAGCAAAAGCACTGCGCCGCTAGCCTGAGGAGGTCGATATGGGAGATGGTGGAAGGAATCTTGGATGGGAGGTGAACCAAAATGGGAAACGGGAATTGGAGGGTGATAGGGTTGGGAAATGGAGGAAACGGGGCATCATAATTCACGAATTGGGGTCACGAACCGGGAAACAGAGGTTGGATACATTCGCCCGATGGAGTCACGATAGGAGGAAACGGTAAAGAGGAAGTCGCCACAACGAAAACAGGCGTAGAGAGAAGGACGAGAACGTAAACACCAGGTAAACGTAGGCTACCGAGATACGGGCCCGGTGGATTCTCAGAGGAATCCGAGACCCGGCACCCGTCCTGCTTGCTGGCTCCTGCTGAAAAAAATTGGCTTAAAAATTGTCAGCGGCGTAAAAATTGAAGAAAAATTGGCTTAGCCGAGCTAATTACCCTGATATTCTCTGAATGTATGTAGACTGAAACTTGCGTGTATCGGGACTCGAATTCCCGCGGAACGCATGGTAATCTCTGATTGTATGTTCAAGTTGTAGTCCCTCACACTTGCATCGCCCCGCAC
>JACKZZ010024071.1_pt1 | contig 24868 bp, 27 predicted proteins | sample 8027871 | NCBI WGS metagenome assembly JACKZZ01 (sample SAMN15724774, study PRJNA655200) | protist metagenome | isolation source: fluorescence activated cell sorting (FACS) single amplified genomes of... | place: USA: West Boothbay Harbor, Gulf of Maine | collected 2000-07-19 | reverse complement strand
TGGCACACCAACAGGAAAGTATGGATGCCTTTGTGAACCCCAACAAACAGACTAACCAGAATGCTTCGGCTCCAGATGAAGAAATTGACTATGGTGATGGTGATGAAGATGCCAATTTTTTTGACGACGCTGATGATTATGGAAATCAGGGGGGAGGACAGGAGGATGAAAAACCTACGAAAGGGTACGGTTCAATTGACGAGGAGAAGGCTGATCTTATCAACAAGTTGGGACGCCTGGAGAAGAAGGGTTTCACTGTAAACAAGAGACTCAACGCCTACTCAAATGTTGATGAACTTAGATCTGAGGTGAAGCGTATCACCTACAGTATAGATGTTGAACAGTCTATTCGTTTCTCGCGACGAATGTTGGTGGCCTGTGTAACAGGTTTAGAGTTTCTCAACAAGAGATACAACCCTTTCGAGATTCAGCTAGAGGGGTGGTCTGAAAGTATCATGGAGAATGTTGACGACTATGATGGTGTCTTTGAAGAATTGTATGTTAAGTACAGGTCCAAGATTTCGGTTGCTCCAGAGATCAAGTTGATTATGATGCTCGGTGGATCCGCTATGATGTTCCATCTTACCAATTCTATGTTCAAATCGGTCATGCCCAACATGAATGATGTCATCAAACAGAACCCTGATCTAGTGAAGAATATGATGAGCGCTGTTCAGAATACCACTCGCCAAACTGACGGTCCCGCAACAGAGGCTCCTGTTGGTGGAACTGGTGACTACCAGATGCAGGGACCTGGTATAGACATCTCCAGTCTAATGGGTGGTATCATGATGCCCCCAGCACCTCCTATGAACACCACGGCCATTTCAGCGACTGATAAGCAGGTGGAAGATGATGATGATATTTCTGACATCATCTCCATCTCGGGTGACTCCACTGGTGGTGAGGTCAAGGAAGTCAATGTGACGGCAACCAAGACGAGGCGTACCAGGGGAAGGAAGGCAAAAAAGGAAATTAATCTCTAAACATATATAAATGATAGCTTACTATCCTTTGGAGGAATTGGATCCTCCAAAGCCACAACAGAAGTCTGTTGGTAAGCCTGAAAAGACTCAGGTTGGCTTAGAAGAAAGTGAATTGAATTACATCGTGATAGCTTTCATTGCCGGAGTTATCGCCTTAGCTATATCCGACGCCATCAGGGCGTAATTGTTTCGTTTACCGCGGGGTTCTCCCTCGTAGTAAATTTAATACGTGAAAGACACAATTGATGAACCAGCACCAAAGGTGTCAACTTGTGAATCTTGTGCTACTTCTGTACCGAAGAATTGACTATTTTTGATATTCTTCAAGAATCCTCCAGTATGTGTACCGGATAATGAAGCGGACACAATTTCTACATGAATATCATATTTGTAAATTCTACCCGATCCAACGTCATGGGGTGTCAAAATTATACCTCTCTTACCCGCAGTAATGTTTGGATTCCATGGGAAATCCGTATCACCACCAAATAGATTCTTTGTACCCACGGTTATATTGTCGTCTAGATTATTATTTGTTGTTCCGTCATGGGAACCACCTTGGATCTCCAATACCATCGTACTCATGTCACGAACAGCTGATCCATCAGTCTTTCTCAGCATCGCAACGATTTTGGCGTAAAAGGCGGGCATCTTTTCAGGGGTACCACCATCACCAAAATACAAACGAACTTTTTTACCAGCCACTGCATCTAGGGTAAAACTTTTAGAGTATCGCTTACAACCAACTTCATTTGAACCCGAGATAAATCCACCACCAACGTGTAATGCTGTGGTTGCATCTGAACCACCTAAATCTATAGCTACCTGATTACCCAAATCAATCTTACCATCAATCTGAAGATCACCAGTAATTTCAGTGTCACTCTTTACTACTAAACTTCTCACTGGATCAATAAACACATTACCTGTGTGATCTCCATAGATATTAGAAACACCACCAGTTGTCTTAAATTCTAAGATGGCATTGCTCGTTGCGTGCTCTAAGCGCGTTGTACCATTATAAACGGTAAATTTTGTACTCGGGTTTACTGTTCCTATTCCAACATTACTCGAATCAATTATATGAATACCGTCGACTTCAACGCTATTTTTGACCGCACCTAAGACAGTCCCGTGTACCGAGTGTTGTGTGTTACTGAAACCTCTCACATATCCACCGTAGTTGTCATTTGTGTTGAGACTAATACCAGTCTTTTTATTTGTACCAGGACTTTCAAGTTTAAGAACATCCACATCAGTAGTCAAAGCTGAGTACACGTGGACATTCGTAGAGGGTGTATCGGTGTTAAGACCAAATAGACCTTCTTCAGTAAAACGTGCATATTCGATACCATTTTGTCGGAATGTAAGAGCGGAAGAAATGTTATCTATGATACCTTTATTTCCACCTGTAGTGACGGAGAATAAATCCATTTGCCCGGTTATAACTTTAGAACCCGTTGCAAACTGGAAACCACCATCTACGAATAGACGCGAGTTACCACCGGGGTCTACGGATGTACCTACGAGTACACGGTCTTTGTTAATTGTTAATAAAGCATTCTGAGTGATGGCTTCACTTCCTAATAACGTTTCTCTTTCCGCTGAAGTTTGGCCGGTATCATCATATGTTTGGAATATATGAACTGGTGCAACAGACCTAATTCTATCTGGACCAGTTACAGATGCGAGTGCGCCTTCATTACCTTTATATATAAGTAACTCCGTTTTACCGTCTGTATTGTAAAACCTCTCGCGTATAAATGTATTACCAAATTCATCTGTTTCTAGACCACCAAACGTGAGTTGGTTACCGATGACGACATTACCGTTGACCTCGAGTTTACCCCGGGGTACATCTGTGCCTATACCAATATTTCGGTCACTGTCACTTATATATATCGCCACAGCAGATGAATCGACGACTTGTTCATAATTTTGTGTAATTCTGAAATCATTGTTGTTCTCGACACCTAGTGACCAACCCGAACGGTTAGCACCATCACTTAATATATAACTAGTGAATGCGTTTCCTTCGAGTGAATCAGCCTGTGCGGCCATGATAGCATCTCCATTGTCATGATTGTGTACGAGTAATCCGTTTGTTTCTGGATTAGCTATACCCGTGCATTTAACCTCTAAATACGCGGTGGGTTGTGTGTGGCCGATACCGACACGACCATCCGCGCGCAATGTTAACACTTCCGTTTCACTGGTGTATCTGTCGTCGGATAGGAATACGTCGAGCTTAGATCTAGACTTACCGACTTCTAAATCATATTTTCCCATTTTAAATGTAGCACGTACACCATCTCGAACGGATGTGCCTTCGCGAGTCAAATGCATAACATTCGCCAAGTCAAGTGTACTGTTACTTATCGATGATGTATTTGACACGACTAGTGGTGTTCCTTTAGTGTTAAAATTATTGTTATATTGGATTGGTCCATTAACGAGGACTGTTCCACCGGATGTGTGCAGAAGACCTTTGGGTGTTACGGTGCCGATACCAACATTTGAACTTTCAAGGATGGTCATTTTGGGGTTACCCATCGTATCGGTGGTACTCGCATAAAAGTTGAGACCTTTACCGGTTCCTACACGACTTTGAATATTCGTTTGTGTACCTGTGACATCAGAATATGATTTTAAATAATTTGTTGTGGTACCAGCTATAAGTGAATTACTTCCATTCACACGAAGGTTACCACCGAGTGTCAAAAGTTCATCCGGTTCAGTGTTGGATATACCAACGTTCCCACTAGATGCGACTCGCATTCTCTCAGTGTTTTTAGTCTTAAATAGAACAGTTTGGAATTCAGCAGATGTTTTTGCTCCCTTGATTTCTATAGCACTTGTGTTAGATCCAAGAGTTCCATCAATGTTTTGTGGACCACACCGAAGACTTAAAGTATTCGACACAGAATCTTCACCATTTATGTCACCGTGAATAATTACATTCGCAGCGGATGAAATACCGGATTCACCTTCAACCTCAATGAAATCTTGAACTAGAATAGACTCAGTAATAAGACGACCCGTCGCTGTATTACCAAGCACCGTGACAAGATTGGCGGAATCCGCGTTAATGAATATTTTATCACCAATTGACAACATATTTGTTGAATTTGTGTTTGCTATACCAGATGGTATACCATTCCCACCCTCATCTACCCCGGTTGTTTGAATACCATGTGCTTGAATTTTGGATGCAACCACCATAGGTATAGCTGCATCGGCGTCTAAGGTAATCAAGCTACCTACCGTGAGTCCACTATCACCTATTCTCAAACCCTCAAAGAAACCGAAGCCGTTCGCATATAGTACGTTACCAGAAGCGTCAGCCACATCGTCCATGTGTACATTTGAACCAACTGAAAATGATAAAGTTGGTGAAGTATTTGCGATACCAATATTGTTTTGTGTATAGATGTCACCAAAAACATGAAGATTTGTCGTAGTATTTGGATCAATCGTGAAGGTTTGATTAAGAGGTCCACCTAATGTACGACCCAATTTCATTGTATCATCGGATTGTGTGTACCCGAAAAATATATTAGCATCTCCAGCTTTTTGAACCATTAATGTAGCCATATCATAAGTTCCATCATTTCCTGAAAATGGACCGGTATTGGTAGGATCCGTAGCCATTTGAATAACAGCGTTTGCTAAAACAAGACTATTTACTTGTAAGTAATCTGGAATTTCTGTTATGGATAAGTTACCAACCATTTCAGTGTTTCCAAATATTCTAAGTACACCATTTTTCACTACAACATTACCATTTTCAAATACAGCAATATTTGAATCTGTAGCTGGATCAACTTCACTACCTACACTTAAAAATGTTGCTACAGATGCATTAGTTGTGGTTGTATTGCCAGTAACTTCAAGAACATTTGAGCCATTCGCATCAACAAAAAATTTATCATTAGTTGTTTTGAGGATATTGGTCGCAAATAAGTTTGTTGAAACTGTGTTACCCTGAATAGTAATCAAATCTTGTAGATTTCTATTCATAATCACACTATCTGAACCCAATTGAAACTCGTTAGTTGGGTTATCGGTACCTATACCAACTTGTGTTGCTGTAAAACGATACACATTAGTGAGACCAGTAAACTCCGTACTTTCTACATTCGCAGTAACCTTATTAGTAATGGTAAGATTGGCAACTTGAATTTGATCTGCTGTAATTTCACCAGCATCAATACTGGCGAGACCACTTAGAACGTCAGTCTCTCGTGGTGCAGCGTCTAGACTCGTCACGAAAATCTGATCGAAACGTACTGTTCTGCCCATCTATACATTAGTTACCGAATAAAATTCCAGCAAGTCCATTACGAATTCTTAACACATTATAGTTCACGGCATACACGAAAAGTTCTTGTCCCTCTGGTCTAAGGACTCCCTTTTCTACACCATTAAGAGACAGGACTGCGTTATCTATGCGACTAAAGTTTAAGGTTCCTGAGGGGTTATATTCAGAAGCATTTAGGCAAAAGTGGTACGCGAAATATCTAGTGTTGAAAAGTACTTCAGTTTCCGGAATAAAGTCTGAATGACCATAAGAAGATTTGTAATAATTTTGAACCGTGTGAAAGTAGACTGGGGTCATCTTTTCAAATAAATGTGTACCATTGATTTGTAAATCGGCTTCAAGAAATGTAAAACGGTCATCCGCAAAATTTTCATTAGAAGCGTTGAATCCCCAAAATAGTGATTTCACTGGATGATTAAAGTTGGAAAGATCAATACGGTTGTGACCACCTATATCAGTGTTGTTATTCGTAACAGTGAGTAATTCGGTTTTAAATCCCTGGACTTGGGTTACTATAAAGTCCATTTGCCTCTTGGTGAATGTTTCTCTTTCATCTTTGTCCAGATAGATATAATTACCGTAGACTTTAGCACTTTTTTCAGATGCATCTAAACCAGCTATATTTGTTTCATCGAAGTCTATCTTTATCTCGACTTGGTGATGTTGGAGGGCTATGAGAGGTAAAAACGCTTTGTGATCACAGAAAAAAAAGTGGAGAGGGAGGAAAGTGTGACACGATGTAGATGTCTTGTTGTTTAATTCCTGTCCCTTTGTGTATGTATCAGCCAGATAATTCGTCCATATATCAGAGAAATAGTCATAGTGTTGGGAATCTATTTTTTGTCCACCAATAAAAAGAGAAATTGTAGAGTTGTAGAAAAGATTTGAAGCTATATTAGCATTTCTAGTGGCCGACTCTAACCAAATACCGTTTATGATATCACCAAGAACGGGTATCGTAATAGACGTGTCTGTGGTATTCACAGTCTTAATGTATTTGGGAGCTTGAGAAAAATTCGTATGACGTGTAAACTTCGTACGAAAAAATGAATGTCCTTCGTCACTTATGATGTAGGCATCCTGCACCCCCTTAGAAACGAGTTGTATTAATGCACCCGACATTTATTAATTAGTCAGATTATAAAAACAGACACTTTCCCTGAGTAAACTCACTCTTGGGCTCCTCTGAATGCTTGCCACGTATATTGAATCCACCTTGTCTATAGATCTTGAGTCTCTTGTAATACATCGCTGTAAAGATAGACCAAGGATCATGGACATCGTAAATGTGTGGATCGTTCTTTTTACCTTTTGTTTCTCTCATAATACGCCCAATACTTTGGGTAATATCGGATTTGGGTGAAGCTAAAATAACTGTGTCTAGGGTGGGGATATCTAAGCCTTCATGCGCTTGACTGAACGTTGCGAAAATGATCTTCTTCTTTGAAGATTCTTGAAGTTGCGCCTCCTTCATACCACCCATGTACAATCCAGATGTTTTGGGAAAGCATTGATGAAGGAACTCGCAATGAAAACGTCTATCACTCAAAACAAGTAACTGTCTCGTACCTGCTGATGCCTTTTTAACAAGTTCTACGAGCATTTGGTTACGTCGGCGATCTTCCACAAGTTCTGTGATCATGTTCGGCATTGAGATTTTACCGTTTCTCATAGATGGGGGTGGATTCTTATAGTTTGGGGAATCATATACAACTGGGAAAACCTCAACTTGTTCCTGATTTTTGCGTTCTACTGCGAAGAAAGTGGGACCCATAAACCAATGTAAAACTTTAGTGAGTCCATCTTTCCTCTCAGGTGTCGCTGAGAGTCCAAAGATATGTTTGGGGCACATTTTGAAGAGTGACTGACTGAAAACCTTGGCACAAATGTGATGCGCCTCATCCACTATGAGAGTTCCTACACTCTCAAAATCCGTGAAACTATACTCCTTCAGGGAAAGTGATTGAAGCATAGCGATGACAAAATCACACTCAACCTCTTTCTTATCTTGTTGCACAATACCTATAGTGGCACCTGGACAAAACTGTTGAATACGTTCTCTCCACTGATCGGCCAAAAATTGTTTATGAACTACAATCATAGTTCTGTACCCCAATTTACATGCTATGGCCAAGGATACCGTCGTTTTGCCGTACCCACATGGTAAAGAAAGGACGCCGTGGCCAGCTTTAATTGCTGCTCGTAGTGCATCGTTTTGGTGTGTGGTATCTCGAAGTTTCCCAACAAACTTCGTATTGATACGGGTTGGCTCTGGTCTCTTGTCTTCTTGGGGTTCTCCAAGTTTAGAAGTTCCATAGAATCTGGGAACACAGACTCCTGTCTTAGTTGCTCGGAAAACTTTGAAAGGCGGTGGAGGAAATCCATAGTCCCCATTGACCACAGGTCTTACGGTAAGTTCTTTTTTAATTTCAGGGATTGGACCCGAATTGACTAAATAACCAGTTCGAGTGAGCATACTTATTTAAAGATGTGAAACTTTAAATGAGTACACGATGCCCACTTTAAATATTGACGAGAACATTACCAGACTTCAGAACACTATTGAACAAATGACTCAAGAAGTTTTTAGGCTTCAAGGAATGTTAAAGACATTCACTGACCTAAAAAAGGCTGGTGTAGATAATATAGAGCTTCCTAATCAAGGACTTGAAAAGATTGAAGAGGATAGTACCCAAGAAAATCCCGAATGATTTCCAATATTCCAAATACCCTTGAAATCTAATTCAACATCAACTTCATCATCCTTTATGAGAGATTGTATAGGTTTTCCTTCAAATTTACACATAACCCTTCGGTAACGGAATGGTACTTTGACTGTGAGTATCTTACCATCTAGTGGATTGTCTGCGTTTTGATTTACGAGGAGATGCATCCTACTCGCATGCATACGTTCTATGATTTCTGAAACTTTTTGAGGAATCACAAAACGTATATACTTTTTATCATTATGATCATAAAATGGTTCATATACTTTAGCTATGAACTTCATCTACGATACACTAAAAGTAAAACTATAAGTAACACTAAAGTTAATATTCCAACGTGGGTGACCAAAATAGGTTTCAGGGGTTTTCTAGTTCCGAAACACATATGACTTAGGGCTCGCGAAACTTCAACTGATGCTTCAATGCTGGAGTAAGGTGTATGTCTAGGGGACATCATACCACACATGGCAACCTTTGAACATTTTCCAAAGAAGGGGAGTTGACCTTCAAGGCTGAGAACACCCGATGATTGTGAAAAGTTCCATTTATTCTCTTTCCATTCAGCACCCCAACCAATCCTGATAGAAGTGGGTTGTGGCAATCTAAGCTGTCTAACGACTTCATTTTTGATAGTTTCTGGGTCAGAACTGAGTACCTCTTTACCAAGATCACAAATAACACATGATACGGTCTTACCATCACTGAGTACCTTTGGTTGTAAGTTCCACTTGGTTTCTATGGAAACTTCTAAATCTGATTTCATTTTAATTGGTTGATCGTAATCCAATAGAACATTTATAGCACCATATGTACTTCTTCTAAGTTTCGCATCTGCGTCAGGTCCCCAATTATTGCCAAGTAGATCTAGAGCGGGGCTATTATCTAGACATAAAAAGAGTATTCCATCTTTTATCATTCTTTCATCTGAAAACTTTGCTACAAAATCTTTCTTACCGTATTGAACATCTAAAAGTTCAGCACCAAAAACAAAATTGGCACCAGCTTTGAGAAGCGCTTCTTCCATCGCGTCACACATGACTTTACCAGAAACACGTTGTGTGTAACGCTTGGAGAGTAAAACATGATTCCAATTATTCACAAGTTCATACGCAGACATAACATCCCAAGTAACACCATCCATTATGAGAGGGAGATGTTCTATGAGATCTTTAGCCCTTTCGGTTAGGGGTCCTATGGCATCTTTCACTGATATACTTTTAAACTTTTTAGGATCCCAAAGAACCCTAGATATGAGAGCTATTAGGGTTTTATAATCGTCATATTCTAAACTTTTGAGTGTAAAATCCCAAACACCGGCATCTTTTTCAACTTCAAACATAGTGTTCCAATCAATCTTCATTTCTTCGAAAAAGGATCGTGCGTTTATAAATGCTCTATCGAATACAATTCTATGTGCATGAAGATCTCGTGATTCTACATTAGGTTCCCACCAAGAACCACCAGCTGACACCTTTCTGTCGTATATAGTAACATCGTGGTCTCCTGTACGTAAGATTTCCCATGCGAGCGATAATCCAGTTGGACCAGCTCCTACGATATGAATCTTCATTCTACTTTTAGCTTATAGAAAAAATCCTAAGGGTAATGTAGGACATGTTGAGTATAGCCAATATGAAGGTGCCACCTGTCAAGTTGGCGCCAAATCAAAAGGTAAAAACATGGAAGTTTGCTGGCAAGTTTCTATGGAAAAATACCACTGTACAAAATAAATCAGAGCTTGGTCGATGGACGAAGAATGAACTCCTCGAACTTGGCCCAACATTTGTAAAATTAGGACAAATAGCTTCGACGAGAGGTGATCTCTACCCTCCAGAGTTCACTAAAGAGTTGGAATCTCTTCAAGATAACGTCCCTCCCGTGGAATTTAACACCATTATAGATAAAAACATCTTCAAAGAATTTGACCCTGTACCATTTAAATCTGCGAGTATCGGCCAAGTCCATATGGCTGTACTTCAAAACGGTCAAAAAGTTGTTGTAAAAATAAAAAGACCTGGGATCCTGGATATTATGAAAGAAGACACAGATACCATACGCGACATTGTACACTTCCTCGAGCGCATAGGTATTGACACTGGAAATAGTTCAGGGAGAGTTCTCGATGAGTCTATAGAGTATCTTTTAGGAGAGGCTGATTATCAACAAGAAATTCAGAATGCTATAAAGTTTCGAAAATCTATGAAAGATGTTGATTGGGTAAAAGTTCCAAAAGTATATAAAAAGTATTCAAACGATGAAATGATCGTCATGGAATATGTACCATCAGTAAAACTAACTGAGATTACAGACAAGAGAGTGAACAAGAAGAAGATATGTGAAGCCCTCATAAACGCGTATGTGATTCAAACCATGGATAATGGTCTTTTCCACGCTGATCCACACCCGGGTAACTTGGGATTTTCACCCAAAGGGAAACTTGTATTTTATGACTTTGGGTTACTTGTACCACTCTCTGAAGAATTGAGAGGTGGGTTCACAAAACTTTTCGGATGTATCATTACAAGGGATACTGCAGGTATAGTAGATACCCTCGTCAAGTTGGGTGTGATCGTTCCAACATCTTCAGATGTTTCGGACATAGAACTCTTCTTCGAGAACATCTTAGGATACCTAGAAACCCTAGACGGTTCTGGAATTGTCAATGATGATCTCGCTGCACAACTTGCGATCGAAAAACCATTCATCGTACCGAGTAGTTTCGTATACCTCGCCAAAGCCTTCTCCACGATTGAAGGTATATGTCTCAAACTGGATCCTGACTTCAACTACTTCACATACCTGGAACCACTCATTCAACAGCAAATCATAGAATCTGTAGATGTTGGAGACATATTTATGAAGACGACAGAAATACCCGGAACAATCAGTAAGATAAATACAGCCGTGTCAGGTCTCCAGAAGTCGAGGGGGTCTATGAAACGGTCGATGATCAAAACACAACAGGAAATTAGGCTCGTCCAATACAGCGTGGTGTGTGCTCTATTGGCTGAGAAGTTTGGGGACAATCCACCCCTGGCAATGTTTTTTGTTTTTTGTACTCTGTGGTTTACTTTTCGTAAAAGTCAATAGACTTCTTACCACTCTTCTTGGGCTTGTCATCCTTCTTGACCAACTTGTTATGTTCCTCGAAGTACCCCTTCAGACGACGCTGTTCATCACGGAAAATATCAGAGAACTTCTCTTTGATCTTTTCCACGTCAGTGTCGCGTTCCTTCTGGATCTTCTTACTCAACCTCTTGAACCCCTTGTTCCTCTTTTCGGTAGCGAATACGGTCATTGTGTTTGTAATGGCAAGCATTTATTATGTGTTGATATTAATTTTTAACCGTTTTAATTTTTCTAGAAACTCTCTCCTTTCACCTGGAGATTCAATTTCCTTCCCAGAGTTTATAGCTTCAATTTCAGGACCAGTCAACTGCATAGCATTTACACGAAAGTCCATGAATGCCTCCATAGAGTGGGGTACTAGGGGTTGGACGAGTTCATATATAGCCGTGGCATAGTCGCGAATCTCCTTTTGAGCGTGATGATCCATCCTCAATTGAAGGAAATGCATGAGATTGTGTAGATCCATCTTCCACACGAAGGAGGTATAGGTAGATTGGGGAAGAACACCACGTGCCTGTTCCCTACAAACACCCTTCTCAAGTAATTGCTCATACAATTTAAACGCACACTTGTACTGTTCGGAAAGAGCTCGATTCAATTCATCGTCTAGTTCCACGACACCTTCTGATCCTTGATGATTTACGGCCGATTGTCCACGTAGGACTTCAGGTTCGTAGTATTCCTCATCAACGATAGAATACCTGGCAGACATTTCATTCACAGATGCGGTTCTATGTCTGAGCCACTGACGAGCGATGTAAAGGGGTGCCTTGATACGAAACTTGAAAACTACGAGTTCTAGGGGTGAGGTATGCCAATTGCGCACAAGATACCTAATAAGACCTCGGTCACCACGAGTAGTCTTGGTACCGGTTTGATAACTCACGCGAGCACCATCAACTATGGCCTTATCCAAATTCTCGAGGGGCATATGGTCGACGAGTTCTACAAATCCATGATCCAATACTTTTTTCATTATAACAATCTATCCGTTCTAATCTTTAATAATCACAACTTTCATCCATTGGGACTTCTCCACAAAAGTCGTACAACTCATACAGTTTCTCTTGGGACTTTTCAATCTCAACTGTGGTATTATTCATGACATCGATGGCGTTATCAATAAGATCCAAGAATGAATCAAGTTGGTCGATCGCTACACGATGATGTTTCCTATTCTTTTTTGAAGAATGCGCGGCAGCCCTAAGACGCTTATTACTCTTGATAATCTTATCAATGTTGGGCTTGTCAGTGGGTGTGGCGGACATTCGGATGATGAGACTCATTATTGTGAATTTATATCTTTAATCAAGTCACTTAGGTCTCGATAGTACCTCTTCAAGTCTTTCATGAATCTTTTATTATTTTCAAGAACTTCACATTCAACTTTGTTTAAATAAATCCACGCCAAATTACATTTGGAATATTTTGTCATTTTTTGATTTTCATTTGGTCGGCGTGCCACCAACTTTGTGGATTTCTTCTTTTGTGAAGCGGGTAAGACCTCCTTCCTATTCACGAATGACAGGGCTTGCATCACCGTATCCGCGAGATCATCTTTCTTTTTAGATTTTTGAAACGTTTCTAACCAATGTGCGTTGGTAGACCCATCCCTAATGAAGGCTTCACATCTCTCGATTGACACTTTCTTACGTTTATTGTATTGTGCCTTCCCGGGACCGGCGACATCTGGAATCTTGTGTCTAGCATCATATAGGATTGTTTCAGCTTTAGGACACCGAATGATAAAGTAGGAATGAAGAAAGTGCATGACGGATATCATTTTCTTATTACGCTCAGGTTGTTTCTCGATGAGTATTGTTTTGGCTGTGAGTACCCACGGACGGGCATCTAGATGATCTCGTAGGGATACATAAAGACCATCCCTATGTTCAGGTGGAACTCCGGAGACATCCCATTCGGTGACCAGATTCTCACGTTCTTCATCTAGTAAACACATAGCAAGGTTCCTTATACCCACATCAATACTCAGAATCATTACTTAAAAGGATTGGTTTCTCTTTAAGTAATGAAGTATGTTGCCCATAGAGGATATTCTCTGAAATACAGAGATAATAGTCTAGAGGCTATACGAGAAGCTATTGCGCAAAAGTATGATGGTATAGAATTGGATGTACAATTATGTGCTTCAGGAGAACTTGTGTTATTTCATGACGTGTATGTGGACAATCATTTCATATCTGAATTGACCCTAGATGAACTAAAAGAACGAGATATTTGTTCACTGAAAGATGTTTATCGTGAGATACCTGAAATTAAAGATGTATTCATTCTCTTAGATATCAAGGGTAATAACATTCAGATAGTAAAGGCGCTCGTAGATTTTTATAAAGACAAACCATCACAAAATGTTACTTTTTGTAGTTTTAACCGAAAGATACTTTACGCATTCCCAGACATGTTTCAAAAGGGGTCTACATTTGAGACAACTTTTACTGAAAATGAATATGATATGATAACACATAATCTCACAGCAGTTATTCTTCACTGGACGTGTCTAGATCATAATTTCATTACATATTGTAAATACAAAGATATCAAAGTGTATACATATACACACAAAGAAGACAAAGAAATTGAATACATGTATAGGTATGGGGTAGATGGTATAATAACGAATGGATTAACTTAAAGAGTTAAATTTTTTTATTAGTATGTGGTGTTGGTGGTGCTGTCATTCATTTGACGGAGAGCCTTTAAGTATGCCTCACAAACACGATTCTAGACGGAATAAATTTTACACGAGTGGTAATTTTTGTTCATGGAGTTGCATGAAATCCTTTGCGCTCGACAAACATGGGCTAACTAGAGGTAGTATCATTTGTGGTAATATCATAATGATGCGTAGAAAGATGTATAACCAGTTAGGGAGTATTAAACCCGCTCCAAATAGATTTCTACTAAAAGAGTTTGGTGGTGACATGATGATAGAAGAATTTAGATTGAATCAGACGGTAGATGTAGTAAAACCAAACGATATTGAAATGAGACCAGTGGTAGATAATGTAATACCCTTCGTATCAAACACAAAGAAAATGGATGAGATCAAGAATGCTTCTTCTAACAACAGTGCGCTAAAACTAAAGAGGAATAAACCATTGAAACGAGATTACAATAATCTAGAATCAGCGTTGGGTCTCATCATCACTCCCAAAACCTAACATCCTTTTTTGTTTAGCAGTCGGTAACGAAGGTGGTAAATGTTCAGACTTTTTACTGTGAACCCATCTCTCCCCGTCATGGGCGGTCCAACATATGTCATACCGCTCTATCATTTTCCTGCATAAAACACATGGTAATGATATAGCGTCCCCATGCATATTTTTTCTAAAAACAATTAAGTGACCATATTTTCTGTGTAACCAGTCACTGAATTGATGAGATTTATAACCTTTCTTGATACATTCGTGGTATAGACGCCTAATAAGTTGCCTCTCCGCACACATGTGATTATTACTCGTCGCTTCGGGTCCTCTGGACATCGTACTTTTAACAGTACAATACTTCATAATTGACAGTTAAGACATATCCCACCAGAGTATACAAAATCACAACGTTTGCATTCACTTAGGCATACAACTTTCTTTTTCGGAACAAGACCTTTAGCGAAACGATCTAATTCCTTGACTGTATATATTCCATAGGTTATCATAGTTTCTAATGAGGGAAATCTCATTCTAAATACAATTGACCCGTAACCCTTATGTTACTTTTATTTACGCGATACAAGGGAAGCACTTTTGGAGACCCTGTTTCGCCTTGAGCATTGTAGCGAAAGAATCAACCATGGGTGGAACCAGAGCCTTGAGAACTGCTTCAAACTCAGAATCCTTCTCACCCTCATCAATCTTCTCGATGAGGTGATTCAGGACACCAATAACAAGCTTCTTCTTTTGGGGTCCTGGAAGCTTCTTGAACTTCGCAGTCTCCATCATAAGACGCCCCAAAATAGGTGGGATATCCTCCTTGGTAAATCCATCGTCGAGGTACTCAACTTTGATATCTTCGACAGTCTTGACCAGACTTTTGGCATCGATCTTTCCAGCGAACTTTTGAAGTATGACTTCCATTTTATATATTTCTATATTATAAGGATACAAATGAAATTCAACGATCTTATCGCATCCACCGCCCTGGCGACTGGACTAGTTAAAATGTACATGGATTTTGAAAATTCCGCTGATGTAGATGTAAAATTCAAGAACTCTATAATATTCAGTATTGTCATCACTACTACTTGGTTCATTTACTACACCAATCAATATGGGTTTAATCATTTTACGATATATACATCTATCAGTTTACTCTTACAACTTTACGTTCTAAAAAATATAATTGAGAAAGAAAAAGCATCTTAAAGATTCGGTGGATATATTATCCAGAAATGAGCACTCTCATTCTTGCGTCTGTTAACAAGCCAGTTGTCAAAACCAATAAGATTTCTAAGAAGGCCTCGTCGTCCACTTTCAAATCTCCTATGCTCACACCCGTTGAGCGCCCTAATGATTTCCTCGCAGTCGCTGAGCGTGTAAATGGGCGTGCTGCCATGATTGGTTTTACTTCCGCTGTGATTGATGAGATCATGACTGGTAACTCTATCAGTACCCAGTTTAGTGATAACATTGGTCTCTCTGTCGCTGTTGCCAGTTTGGCGTTTCTCGGAACAGCGGCGAATCCTAAGGATGAGGGCTACATTCAAGGGTTTTGGAAGCCTGAGACTGAGCTTGTAAATGGTCGTCTCGCAATGGTTGGTATCGCATCTCTTCTTCTAACCGAATCTCTTCATCCCCATGTTCCACTTTTTTAGAGTGGTTTAAAGATACAAATCTTTTAGAATATAGAAATGAGCACTCTCATTTGTTCATCGATTAAGCCAGTCGGTCATGTGCATCGTCAGACCACTAAGCGTCGTACGCGCACTACGTCAATCACACGTTCCTCTCCTGTTGAGGAACAGCCCGTTCATGATATCATAATTGAGTACGAGGAGGTCCCGAAATATCGCTTCGCTGAGGTTCTCAATGGTCGCGCTGCTATGCAAGGTTTCCTTTGGGGTTCTATGAACTGGGCGATGACTGGTGATAACATCATTCAACAGGTTGAGGATCCAGTATACGCGATGGCTGCGACTGGTGTAGTCACCACATTGGCACTCGCATCGGTGTTTACTGCTGAAGATTTCACCATCGAGAAGATTGGTGCGTTCACCCCCGAGGCTGAGCTTAAAAATGGTAGGTTAGCTATGCTAGGATTTACCACTCTATTGGGATTGAGTGCCATGTAACCCAAATATTCAATCATTTTAACTTTATCTTCCATTGAAAATGTCCCTGCTCTACGCATCACGTAGGCCAAGAACATCATTAGGATATAGACATTTACGGCTATTGGTCTCATACTTTTACTCCTTCAAAAAATTAACAAGATCTTCCCTCGTTTTTCGTTGTTTCCACCCCAACGACTTGAGTTTGTTTGCGCATATATAGTATCTTTGGTCATTGAATGGACGATCTTCTACATACTCGATCCACTGGTCATATTCTTGTGTGTTTCTTATAGTTTCTATGATGAGACGAGTCACTTCCATAACGGTGAGTTCATCATCTGATGCGATGTTATAAATATCACCGGGTGTACCATTCTTCCACACAATTTCAACTGCGTTTACTACATCTTCTACGTGCATGAATGCTCGTTTTACTGTTGCTGATCTAGACCCATGTATTGTACACTTTTTACCATCTCTCAACAGTCGTTTGAATTTTGGTATAAGCTTTTCAGGGTATTGATTTGGTCCATATACATTGTTACACCGAATAACCTTGATATTCATTCCAAAAGATTCTATGTAGGATCTCACTATCATTTCTGCTGCAGCTTTTGAAGCAGAATATGGATTCGTTGGACGTAGAACACCCTCATCCTCTGTGAATGGTACATCTGTCTTGGATTCCCCGTAAACTTCATCTGTACTAAAATGAATAAACTCAACATTTGGTATATGTTTTCTACAAGCCTCAACTAAAACATGTGTGGCATGTGTATTATCCATTGTAAATGATAAGGCGTCATTAAATGAATTATCTACATGACTCTGTGCTGCGAAATGAAAAATTGCGTCAAATTTATATATACTTATGAGGTGTTCAATTAACTCCTTGTTACCCACATTACCTTGTACGAATGTGGCTACACCCGGTTTTACGTTATTTACATTAGAGCAGTAGTCAAGTTTATCAACATTAACAAAATTTACATTGGGGTACCTCTCTTTCATTAAATTTAAGAAATTGGATGCGATAAAGCCACACCCTCCAGTTACCATTACATTACTGAACATTTCCCTTTACTTTATGATCCGCAAATGTTTTAAGTAAATTACACACACGATCAACATCGTCGGTATCCATACCGTGATGCGCACCCAAAAGGAATCCATCTTTCATAATACGATCAGCATTTTCAAATTCCTCGAGATACTCCCTAAAGGCTGGATGTCTCGTGATATTTCCAGCAAATGTAACACGTGTTTGAACATCATTCGTTTCTAGGAACTTTAAGAGTTCAAGACGATCTGAGCATTGAAGAGGAATAGCGAGCCAGTTAGGGGTTCTGGAATCATCCGGGAGTGTATAGTATGGAATTTCCTTGAGATTCTCTAGGTACCTCTCTACATTTTCACGCCTTTTCTTTAGGAAACCATCAAGTTTATCGAGTTGAACGAGACCGAATGCTGCGTTCATTTCACATGCTTTGAGGTGATACCCCGCGACACCGTAAAGGAACTTCCAATCGTATGGGATACCATCTACTGAGTGGTTGAAGCGTTCACTGGGTTCTTCGATATTGTCACCGATGCGTCCCCAATCACGGAACATGAGGGCTCTTTTAAGGTGTTCCTCATCATTAAACATAACCATACCACCACATCCACCAGCAGTAATCACGTGACTTGCGTAGAAACTTGTGGTACTGATATCTGTACATAGAGTCTTAGTTATGGTATCAGCAGAATCTTCAAAGAGAATGAGATCGGGAAACGCTTCACGGATTGCCGACCAATCTGGTACATTACCGATAAGATTGGGGAGAAGGAGACATTTAGTGTCCGCAGTAACAACCTTCTTGAGATCATCAACAGTTGGGACGTATGAATCTAGACCAACATCACAAAATATAGGTTTGAGACCAAGTTGCATAAGAGGGGCGACTGTCGTGGCGAAACCACATGAGGGTGTAACGACTTCGGATCCCTTTGGAAGATCTAATGCGCAGAGACCTAAGAGAATCGCGCTACTTCCAGAGTTTACAAAGAGACCATGTCCTTTTCCAAAAATATCCGCTACCCTTTTCTCAAACTTAACAGTGCGATCACCAAAGCCAGCGAGCCAGCCATCACGAAGACAATCTTCGACAGCCTTAATTTCTTCTTCACCGTAAGACTCAAATTTGTTGGGTGCGTACCAGATCTTCTTAGGCATTATAATATAAAGAGTATATTATTCTTTAAATCATATGAAAGTTTGTGTACTTGGTGCGGGTGGTTTTATAGGTAAGAATTTAATTAGAAACACAGATTGGGTTGGTGTCACTAGACATGACTTAGATCTTCTAAATCAAGATGAAGTGGAAGAGTACTTTAAAGTACACCACTACGATGTAGTTATACATTGTGCTGCGAGTATAGATCAATTGAATACGGAAACTACATATAAAAATATACTTATGTTTGAAAATCTTGTTAGGGTGTTTAATGGTAAGATATTATACTTTTCAAGTGGTGCAGCCTTAAGGGGTAGTCCACCCATAGACCCTTACGGCCTTTCAAAGTGGATGGTAGAAAAACGTATAGATACTATTCCTAATGCACATTCGTTGCGTATTTGGGGGTGTTACGGACCGGGTGAACTTCCATCTCGCTTTAGTGCGGTGTGTAAACGAGATGGTCACGTTAACATTGATCAAGACAGATATTTTGACTTCATCGATGTCGAGGACGTTAAAAGAATTGTTCGGGAATATGTATATAGTAAATGGCTTATGCCAAAATGTTGTAATTTAGTTTACCCAAAAAAAATGTTATTATCTGAATGGGCCAAACTCTTCGGGGCTACATTTGAAATAAAAAATAAATCGGGGTTAGGTGAAGCATATATTAGTTCCACCCCAACTTCTTCTTAGGTGGGACTGGTACAATCATGTCTTTTTCAAAGTCGATATAGGGTGTCATATTTTCAAGTGAGTTTCCAAACTCCAATTTAGGATAAATTTTTTGCGTCTCTGGTATGGGAATATCTCGTAGAGTTTTCACACCATAGGCTTCCGCGATTTTTACAAAATCCACTTCATCCCCAAATACATCACTTTTGGAAGTCGCAATGTATTTAGAGTTGAAGTAACTATCTTGAAACTGTTTAATGATACCATAACCACTATTGTTTAGAATAATGATCTCGATGGGTAGGTCATACTTCTTGACAGTTAGAAGTTCTTGGATATTCATTTGGAAACCACCGTCTCCATCAATACAGTAAACTTTCTTACCCGATCCAATCGCTGCACCTATCGCACATGGGAGAGCGAAGCCCATAGAGGAATTTCCAAAGTTCGTGAAAAGCTTTTGACCATCCTTGAGTTTGGCAGATTGCATCGTCCATACCAAGTTACCACCCTGATCAGGAATGATGATACAGTCATCTGGTAGATCCTCAAAAAAACCATCTAGATAATCATAGACGGCTGAATCACCTTCACGTGTCTTCTCTTCGCCGTATTTCTGTTTCCATTCGTTTATTTTATCAAGCCATTTCCCGTGATTAATTGGTGCATCCATCCATCCACTAAATTCCTGTGAGTTACCAACAGTAACCCTATCAAAGAAATTTTTAGCATCTGTAACTATAGAGTAATCAATATAGACGTCTTTTTCTGACATCTTATCAATTTCTTCTGCGTCAATGTCTACCATAATCTTTTTAGAATTTGGTGAAAACATAGACCCACTTCCACCAATTTGACGACTATCTAGGCGACTTCCCACAGATATAATCAGATCTGCATTTTGGATGGTATAATTTGAGACTCTATCACCATAAACACCCGGAGATCCCACACGAAGTGGGTGATCGGTTCTACATATATCAAAGGCACCCCATGAAACGAGGAAAGGTATCCCAGTCTTTTCAACAAACTCCATGGCCTCCTTTTCTGCACCCGCGAGCTTTACACCGTGTCCAAATATAATAACTGGTCGTTTACTTTTATGAATGTATCCAGATAAGTCATACTTGGGAGTCACTCTACGATTATGTGCAGCTAGATTAATGTTTACATCTTCAATTGTGGTCATTTGAAGATTCACTGGTAAGTCCATGAGAACTGGACCGTAACGAGGCGTTTTGAGTTCTGTTAGTAACTCCCCGAGAATACCCTCAAGTTGTCCAAGATCTGGAACATGTAGAGACTTTTTTGTAACGTCTTCAAACATCTTAGCTACAGGCATTTCCTGAAACCCGGTTTGCCTAGGCTTGGACTTGAAATTGGAAAGGTCCTCCTTTGTGTTGACCTGACCACTAATGAAGAAGGCGGGGATTGAATCGTACCAACACCCACATACACCGTTTAGAATGTTTTGAACACCCGGACCACTTGTGACAACTACACCAGCAGTCTTACCTGAAGCTCGGTAGTATCCTTCGGCAGCCATAGCTGCGGATTGTTCATGTTGAAAGCAGTAATATTTAACCTTAGGATTCCTGGAAATTGCGTTTATAAATGGGACGATAGCTCCACCGGTTATTACAAAATACGTATCTATACCATTGAGGTAAAGTGTTTCTATGATGTAATCACAGGTGTTCATCTATTATGTTATGGATTTAAAACTTTAATCATATTTCCACGAACTTCCAGACATTCCCAATAATTTTTCAAGCTCTTCTCCTTTCATATTATAACTATGCTCGTTATCGGGAAACTTTTGTAAATGAACTTCATTTGCGTATTCATTTATGGCGTTATGAAACATCTGTTCACCATTTATATATTGCTTAATAAACTTTGGTTTAAAATCCCAAAACAAACCGAGAATATCATGGACAATGACGAGTTGTCCATCTACACATGAACCAGCCCCAATACCATAAACAGGTATCTTAAGTTCATTTTTCACAATTTTAGATACTTCTTTGGGAACAGCCTCAAGGAGTAAAAGTGAAGCGCCATTATCTTCAACTTCTCTCGCTTGTGTTACAAGTTTATCAACCTCATCGGCGGTTTTAGCCTGTATCCTATATCCACCCATTCTAGCCTGTGTCTGTGGGGTGAGACCAAGGTGGGACATGACTACAGTACCGGAGTCTACAATTGCTTTAATCCTATCTGGAAAATAACCTTCAAGTTTAACTGCATCCATACCTTCTTGTAAAAATTTACCAGCATTTTCAATTGCTACTTGGTTAGATGGTTGATAAGACATGTATGGCATATCACCGATTAGAAATTGATTTTGGGAACCCTTTTTAACCGACCGACAATGTGTAAGCATCATATCCATGGTAACTTCATTAAGATTCTTAATACCGTGAACAGTTGAACCAGCTGTATCTCCAACTATAATAAAATCAACATTACAGTTATTGATGATTCTAGATGTTGGATAATCATACGACGTTATACCTATACTACGAACTTTGTTTAGCTTATTTTTGAATAGATTTAGGATTGTCCTCTTCATTATCGAATAGTACAATAACAACTTTAAGTAGTTAAAGATATTTGATACATTTAGACTAATGAAGCTCACGTACTCTATCCAAGTTTGTAATGAATCTAGAGAACTCTTTTCCCTTTTAAATGTACTCACTCACCTCATTGATACCGAAGACTATATTGACGTTGTCGTAGACTCTGCTAATACCACTGAAAAGGTTTCACTCGTATTGGAACATTTCAAGGATAGAATAACAGTATATGAGAGACCCTTTGATACATTTAGTAAAAATTGTCAATTTCACATAGATGTAGCAAAGGGTGATTATGTTTTCCATATAGACGCAGATGAAATGCCCCAACAATCCTTAATCCAAATTTTGAAGCAGGTTATTGATGAAACTGGAGCTGAAATCTTAGCTATTCCTAGAATCAATATTCACCCGGGTGCTACTCAGGAATTTATAGAAAAATCAAAGTTCAATATTAATGAAGTTGGTTTTATCAACTGGCCCGATTTCCAAATGCGTGTCCATAAGAAATGTGACTACATTACATGGACAGATGAATTACACACTAAACTTATGGGATCGGATAAGGTTTCTGGTATTAAACCGGTTCCATCCCTCGCCATGTGGCATATCAAATCTATCGAGAAACAGGAAAGTCGTTGGACAGATGGAGAATTCAATACTGTGAAAAATGATTTATACGATAGATTGATGTAGTTAAAGATATAAAGAAAGTATAAATAATGAAACTCGAAGACTACAAAAAGTTGGTATTCGCACATACGAAACAACCTAAATCTGAAAACACAATATGGGCGGAAACATCTAGACTATGTATGCTCTTCATAGAATTTAGATATATGGACATCTTGAAATATAATTTATGGAACATCGCCAACGTATACGGTGGAGGTGAGACTACACTCGTGATCGTTCACAGTGGTGATAACAAGGATATCATAATGGAAACGACAAAAGACTGGAAGAATGTGCGGTACATCCAAGCCATGGAAAAGAATGAATCGGTTAGGGCCTATGATACTCTTATAACAAGTCACGACTTTTGGGATCAATTTTCAGAATTTGAACACGTGTTGACAAATACATGGGATTCCTACATATTTAGACGAATCCCCGAAAAGTTTTTTAAATATGACATAGTTGGAAGTCCTTGTGCTCACTATTATATCGCATATGGTAATCATATTATGAACATATGTCACGAGATGTGTAAATGTCCGAGATGTTTACAAGGTGATCATATGTTTAAGGATAATAATTTTAAAGAATATCCAAATAAATTCTTTCTTTTTAACGGTGGATTTTATCTACGAAATATTGAAAGTACTAAAAAACTATGTCTAGAGAAGAAACACAGTGGTGAACCGGATGACGTCTATTACGCCATTTCTAATTTAACTCGACCCACGAGGGATGAAGCTCAAGAATTTGGAGTACAGGATTTCAAATATGATGGTGTTCCAGTTGGGTGTCACCAGATATGGCTTCACCAAGATGAAGACTACATACGAGAACTGTACACATCCCTCTTACGCCACATGTCCCCGTAATCGTTCGTGCCTTTTAAATCGGTATTGTCCGCTCCCCGCGCGTTATTATACTTACACTTGACGAATTTGATGCCACCAAACTCGACGTATTCTTCAGATGTGTGTTGTCCGATCATACACTTTTCCGGGTATGCTCGAACATAATCAATAGACGCATTCATATATGCACCTGGACCTGTTGGGTATAAACAATCGAGACCATAATGTCTCTGCTTCACATTCCAAAGGAGAAGATCTACCATTTTCTTTGAAATTGAGTGTTTCGGGACAGAACCTATGAATGCAGTGTACATACACATTTGATTTGGGGGACAATCTACACTCGTGTAATATTCTTTACCAACTTTTTCTAATGTTTCAACTGATTGAAGACATACCTGTCGTATATCAGAATACCAGCCACCTTCTTGGAGCATGATGAGATGTCGCATGAGATCGCATTTATATGAGTACGGTTTGAGTGATTGATACGCTTCGAGAATTTCTTCATCATAATGTTCTTTTATGTACGAAACACAATCGTCTCCAGAATACATCTTAATCTTGTATCCAGGATTCATACGGTACCATGTTTCGAGTGCCTTTTTCATGCCATCTGGTAACTCTGGGAGTTTTCCATCATCCACAATAAGAACCTTGTGTATAACTTTAGGAATCATTTACTTAAATATAATCTTATATCTTTAAAACCTAAGTAAAAAGAAATCTCAATAAAAAGCAAGCACAATGATTGAGGATCACGCTGAGTTCAAAGATGCGTGTCAGGAACTAGAGACACGCATCGATGAAATTTCTGATGATTTACGAAAGCTACCAACGGATTATAAATTGATTGGTCAATATTCGGATATTGACAAAGAAATCAATGAAGTTTCAGAGTGGTACGAGGCGAAGCGTCGCGAATTGTACATCTTTTTAGAAAAGTATAAACTTGAACGCAAACTTATGGATGTGAAAATTTCACGAATTGATACAGATCTAAAGCATCTGAATAACGATGTTCAGAACCTCAAATTACGAGAGTTTTCTCATGACCAACACGGAGGTTCGTATTCACGATTATCGGAATACCTGCATCGGTGAGATTTTTACAGAATGCTACGTCTTCGGAGCATGTATCTCTCAACATAACCCCATCTTTACCTTCAATCTCAATGAGAGGGTAGCTAAAGTATGGATACTTCAACTTCTCTATGACACCTTTACGACACGCAAAGAATCCCATCCCATTGTAGGCTACAGGCATATATTTAGGTTCTTTCTTTACACTCTCTTCAGTCTCAAATTGGAAAGTTCCATATTGTTTGAAGTACTCCACATCCCACTCCTTAACCATCGCGTAGTGTTTTAGATCTTCCATTCTGTACATACCTGATACAACTGGGTGAGTCTC
>JACKZZ010006047.1_pt1 | contig 24870 bp, 8 predicted proteins | sample 8027871 | NCBI WGS metagenome assembly JACKZZ01 (sample SAMN15724774, study PRJNA655200) | protist metagenome | isolation source: fluorescence activated cell sorting (FACS) single amplified genomes of... | place: USA: West Boothbay Harbor, Gulf of Maine | collected 2000-07-19 | reverse complement strand
GTCGCACACGATGGTGATGCACTGTCACAACCAGTCACGCAGGATGGTGATACACATCCGATTCCAGTCACACAGGATGGTGATGCACAATGTTCAGTTACACACCCAGTCGCAGTTTCTGGGTCTCCAAATCCTGAATCTGATAAAGATTTTTTCGAGGAAGTTATTGTGGGGGTTTTTCTGCAGCCAGTTCTGGTGCCTTGGAACTCGTGTCAAAATGATAATCCTGAAAAGTCTACGCTGACTTCCAGAAGACTAAGAACTGTAAATCCTCTCCACTCCCTCCTTCATGCTGTGGTCGGCGACAGGCAGCGCGCTCAGGTGTTGATCAAACTTCTGCACCACGACAATCTAAACTTCAATGATCTTCAATCTCAATCTAAGGCGAATAGCAGCACCAAATCAAAGTCTGAGTCAAAGTTGGCCCGGTTTTTGCGGAACTACACGAGCGATATGTTTCGAATATTGCTGAGTAGGGAGTTCAACGAGTCGGAGCCGAGAAGTGGTACTGAAGAATCAGAACCTATTAAGGCTAACGTCGGAGTAACAGTCTGTGGGAATCCGAAGTCTTGTGAAACCCTAAACGGTGTAAACCCATACGAGTCCGACCTCGACCGTCTCGAGCAGCGACTTTACACGCTGAGCTCGCAGCTTTTTACCTTAAGAAGAACCCTCTCGGAAGAAATCAAAGCGGTCGAGCATGAGAGAAGAGAAATCAGTGACAAAAAAATGTGGATCTTAGACCCAGACTTAGTCTTGTTAAAGTTAAAAACAGATATAAAACGGGCACTCACAAAAGAGTCTCAGAACACGCAAGTCAGACTCAGCGTTACCGGCTCCACGGAAGATTATGATAAAACCATTGATGCTGAAGACCGTGACATGAATGTGCCTGGCAGTACTGATGGCGGAACGGGTGGGACTGGCGGAACAACAACCCTAAACGGTGACAACCAATCGCTTCCAGCGGCTTCAACTTGTTCCTCTGTAGAAGCTGAACAAGACTTTAAAGAATCGAAAGAGACTTCAGACTTTGACAAGTTAGATACAAATTTGGCCGAAACGGAAACCACGCAGCTTGAACAGCTGAAGCTTGAGTCACAAAATCTATCAACTAAAAAAAATAATCTCTGCGAAAAGCTAGGAAAAGTTGGTGAGGTTTTAGACTGGGTTACATCGATCATCGCGCACTTCCGACCCTGCTACAAGGTGAGTGAGTGTTATAGGAGGAGTAACCGTAGAACTTCAGGAACAACAGTTGAAACTGGGTCACATCGATCATCGCGCAGCTCCGACCCTGCTTCAAGTTCTGAGTTCGGTTTCGGTCAAAGCTCCTTTTATAAAGTTGGTCTTCTTGCGAATCTGCTCAGACTGAGACTCTCAGTTGGCGCTGATTCAGACGATATTATTGAACAAGCTCAGCCAGAACAAGCTCAGCCAGAGCCTGAGGCACTGAGGATCATGAATGTGCTACGTAATATAATTCCTAATACTGTCACTGAAGCTGCTGCTAGCCCAGAATTAGCCAGTGTCAACTTTGGTCCTGGAGCTTCTGAAAAAAGCTGTGGCGTCGAAAAAACTTCAGTCTTGTCAGTGACTGCAGTGTCAGCATTACAGGCTCAGAGTCAGTCTACTGACTTGAGTTCAGATCCCTACTCGATTCTGGTGCATATTTGTACATCCTTACTGATTTCTGATGCAGGTAGCATCGAGCTAAAGCTTCTTATTATTGATGCATTACTACTCACCAAAAAAACAGACACTTTTGTGAGTCTCCAGAACTTGAAGGCCTGCCTCTCAAAGTGGGAAGTAAACTCGGAATTGTTGTTGTCGCAAATAAATCCAGAGACCGTTGATATAGAGTCTCAGTCGTCAGACTCCTTGCTAAGGTCCACACTTGTGGTGGTTAAGGAGCTTCAGACTGATCTTAATCGAAGTCACTTATTGATGTTGAAGGGAGATAATTCAAAGTTCAATTTATTTGACTTTCCGCAGACAGAGGTTGTTTCCCATGTGAATTTTGCATGTCAAGTTTACTGCGCCAGAAGGCAAATCCAGAGAAACTTCCTCATAGCGTTTGAAGACTGCTTCGGTTCAAACCCGAATGAGGCAGCTGTAGTTCTAAATTCTGAACACGGTCACGCTAGATCTGCTCCGACTCTACCAGACAACGCTGAATTCCACTCTCTCACCTTTTTCCAGGGGCTGCAACGTAGGGTGTTTAACGGAGAGTGTAGAAACTGGCTAAGTGGAGAGAAACTCTTCGAATTGCAAAATTACCGTTGTTGTTACTGTCAGTGGCGTGAGTTCGCTAAGTATTTTAACCTCGCTCTCAATCTTCCTAACAACCACGAGTTGCGGAAAAATTTTACGCTTTTGAGAACTCTCGTTCAAAGATGTCTAGACGGTCTACGGAGGGGTCTAAAAGCACCAATTAACAATATTCTTACCCTATACACGCAAGTTAACGTTGTTTTAAATGGGAGCTATAACTGGATGAAAGCCGCAGGTGGTGGGTTAAGTTGCGGTAAAAATGACGACCATGGTACTAAAAGTGGCACTCAGAGTCACACTGTGAAGTCTGATCATCATCCTGGTGCTAATAATTCAAGACTCGGAGTCGTCAATTGTGGTACAAGAGTAACAGTTAATCCAGACTCCCACATCAAGAGTCTTCACACCAGTGCTACGGCGAAAATAGAACTGTTGCGAAAAATTATTGCTGAAGTTGAGAAGGATATTCAAGTTCTAGCCAACTTCCAACTAGAACTAGTCAGATTCGATAATTTCGTGATATTCATCACCTCAAATCAAGGTCAGAGTCAGGGTCAGAGAGAGTCAACACATCATCATGGCAGAGTGAGGAATCAGACACTCCGTAACCGTTCTGTCACTGTGAATGACTTCAATACTCGTTGTCATTGTCCGGACCTGCAGGGTCAGTGGGATGGTCAGACTCACAGTCAGACTCAGTGGGATGGTCAGTATGGTCAGACTCACAGTCAGACTCAGTGGCCTCCGATTCCGATATTTCCAATGCAAGCTCCAGATTTGACAAATTTCGGATTCCACACACAAGCTGGTCAGCCTTCTCAGGATGAAGGAACTACTAATGATGGTGGTCACGTTCAAACTCATCATGCAACCCCTTCTCATTTGAATCAGTGGGACGACAGAACTGAGTTTGGCAATGGTACTAACAGTTCTAGGTTTGAATTTCCACATTGTGCTAGAAACTGTAAATTTGAAGACAGAACAGTTTCTGAACCTACACATCACTTAGCCTGTCCCAAGGCCACTAGTCCAATTCCCAAGCCTGCTACCAACACCGAAGACAGAACTTCTGCACATCAAGCCTGTCCCAAGGCTACTAGTTCCAAGCCCACTAGTCCCAAGCCTACTACCATCACCGAAGACAGAAATTCTGAGCCTACACATCAAGCTTGTCGCAATGCTACCAATCCTAAGGCTCCATGTCCAAAGGCTCCATGTCCAAAGGCTGCATGTCCAAAGGCTCCATGTCCCAAGGCCACTAGTCCCCAGCCTACTACCGTCACCCAACTCCTGCATTTCAATCCAACGAGTAGAATCATTTCGAACTTCAACGGACCAGAAGGACCAAATCTAGACTCAGAAGTTACAGTAACAGAACCCTACTGTGAACTCAGTGAAGAATCAAACCAGCTCCAAAGTCAGAGGTCCAAATTCACCTCCAACTGGAAGAAGGTGCTCGAGACAGTGAGAGTAAATAAATGCGAAACACAAAAAATGAAAGATTTGGAGCTTCAACTTGAAAGTCTAAATAACAACAAAACAATACCTCAACTCACTCGCACCCACTACCCGTGCTACGACAATGGCCCTTCTGTGGATAGCCCACACAATCACTTTGGCGAAGATCCGCATATAAGTCTGCTCGATCAATGTGTGAGAGAGGCTTTTAGTTCTTTTGAGAAATCAGTGCGGTGGATTGGGGAGATAATTTTTCAAGTTGGAGCGCAGGCTGTATCTACCGGTGACGAATCTGCCTGGGATACGTACGCGAAAAATTTGCAGAAATGTCTTCACACAATCATGCAGAACACAAATGCAAAAAGAGGCAGAATATACCGTTTGGAATGTCAAATTGAAAAACGTCAGATAGAAGAGCGTCAACTTAATCAAAGTTCTCAAGCTAATTCTCAAGCTAGTCAAGCTAGTCAAGTTGCCCAGCCTAAAGGTAAAGCTAAAGCTCGGCCTAAAGCTAAATCTAGAGCTGAACCTAAAGCTACTCCTAAACCTTGGCCCAATACTGAACCTGAGGCCGCACCTAAACCTGAGGCCGCACCAAAGCCTGAGGCCGCACCTAAACCTCAGGCCGCACCCAAACCTGAGGTTATGAAAGTTGAAATAGCAACTCAAAGAGGAGGTGGTGGTCTTAGATTTGAATCAGACGAGTTATATTCTTTGGACCAAACCGTTCGGTCCGTTGTCGAAGCGGTTTGGTCCGACGAGGAGGCGACGGAGAACTGCCAGGGTACAGGAACAGGGTCGGGGAACATGTACAAAGGGAAGGGTAATAGCACTCAGAGTCAGACTGAGACTTACTGTCAGAGAGCAGCAGCTGAACCACAAGCAGCTCCTTTCCAAGCAGCAGCTTGGCAACTACAACCCAAAGAAAACTGGGGTACTGGCTGGGCGAATAAAGGGAAGGGCAATGGTACTAATATGACTCATTTAAATGGTGGCAATGGCACTCATAATGGTGGCAATGGTACTCGTAATGGTGGCAATGGCACTCGTAATGGTGGTAATAGAACTCAAAATGGTCACGGTGGTTCAACTCCAAGTTCAGGCTCAGGTCAACTTCAAGCTCAGAATCATAGTCGAGGTCGAAAGGACGGCACCGAGTCTCCTCAGACTCAGAGTGGGAAAGAAACAGCTGCTTCAGGAAGCACTAGTGCCAAGGGTAGTCACAGTAATTGCACACAAGGCAAGTGGGTCAGACAAAAAGAAGAGTTTGAACTGCCGGCAGACGATAAAGGAGCAGCAGCTTCGGGAAGTGACTGTGTTGCTAGTAAGCGGCAGCCAAATGTCCAGGAGAATACTAGCGGTAGAAAAGGCATGGTCATCAAATGGGTCCAGCCGCAAGAAGCTGTTATGCAACATTTTCAAGGACTGCGACCAAATCTAAATGTTAACTGTGGACCTGATGGTTTTATGGTGGCTGTTCCACCTCAAATGTAAGTCTTAAGTTCTTCTAAATAAATTTATCAACTGGGTCAGACTTAACCATTTTTCAATATCAAGCATACTGAAATCCATGTATAGTACTTCATATATTTTCATAATTATGGCAACGCCATTGCAAACAATTATACCCAACAATTATACGGTTACCCAACAATTATACCACCTGCATCACCTGAGCCTCAAACCTGCCCTTAAAGTTTAAGTTAGATAATATCAAGATTCAATTACGGTACCTTCTATATTAAATCTAATAGTATGCATAGACTGTCGCTAGCAGTATGGTGTCAGTGTCTCATTGTCAATTTATTTCGATTCGGATTTAATTCGAATACAGTATGGCTGCTTTGTTATTAAACAGAGGCAACACAACGACATATCAGTCTTGTTGCCTATCAATAGACGTTCGTCGACGTGTGTAATCTATTAGTATGTTCTATCGACGGTCGTGCCAGCTCGTTGGCGTGTGTAATAGGTAAGTACCAAACATCATAATTTTACGGTTGCTTTACAAGCATTACAAGGTAAGATTTACATAGTACTATATACATACATAACTTTATTACTTAAGCGTAACCTTGTAGAAAAATAGGGAAAATTTGTATTGTACTACTGCTCGTGAGTGTGACACCGAGCCGAAACTTACTACTACTAGACTGTAACTGATACCATTGAAATTTAAAAACTAATAATTTTGCCATTGAATTTGGCACCTAAACTTAGACTAAGTTATTCTGAATATTCAGCCATTCAGAATCAGATTCTTCTTGTGCGGGCTGAAAGCAAGCCTGGCCCTGTGGTGAATCTGAAAGACGCCCACGGCTTCACGACTCACCATGAATTCTTAGAATAGGTTAAAGATTCTGATGCGTGTGTTAAATGTTTCGAGTTTTGACTCGGTGATTGTGTGAAGGAGACATCATGACATCATGATCGATTCATAAGTCGGACTCATAGTAGACTTACTTACTAAAGTTACTCAGTCTTGCAGGAATATACTGTGATGTTTATGTATTTTATTCTGAAGCAAGACAAATGTGAGATTCAGTTACTGTCAACCCAGGAAAATCGAATGGTTTATAATAATTCTGTCAGTGTCACGGCTATTGCTATTGCTACTGGCACTGCAACTGCTTTCAGGACAGATTCATTTCTTTATAAAGCACTGGCATGGTGAAAAGCTGTTTGAGATGAGTCTCATAGTTTAAATTATCAAGTATATGAGTCATCAATCAAACCAGGCTACACCACCAATAATCCCAGCATATGTGTAATCAATTTGAATGGTCATTGGTTTACTTCTAAGACTGGTACTGTATGGTTACTCCAGGCTTATCGAAATTTTGAAAAACTAGAATAGAACTTTCAGCAGCTGCAGTCTGACTCTGAGGGCCAGGCCCGAATCGGAACTCTGGATTCAGACTCCAATATGATTATCTGCCTCAGCTCAGTTTTGTCGTATCAGATAAGGATTCACAGGTACAATAAAGGTGAAAAGAACTTAAACCAGGTTCTGATTCATTGCCGACAAGTAGCAGCTACTCTTGACTGAGTCTGTTGTGCAAAAAATTTGATTTGTTCTAGCTTCTCAGATCAGTGTTATAGCTGCCTTCATAAATTCGAAACGGTTACGCTTTGAGTCATGTGCAATAACTTCGCTGACGTGGTTTGTGAGACTCCACGATAAATTCGCTTTTTCCGCGCTGTTTTTTTTTTTTTTGCGTATACGGTTACCAATTGAGGTCGCTGCTCACTCAGTCATTATGCCGGTATAAACTTTTTGCAATTTTTCAGTGGATACGTATCTTAGTCTCGTACTACCTAGTACCTAGGTACAGTGACATTTTCCCAGTATAGCATTGTCAATTTCAAAGACCCAATCTGCATTTTCCAAGGCGGGCTTCGTCTGTTTAAAGCGAAATCATTGACTAAAGAGTTCCAAGTCTGAATATATCTTTACGAAACTTTAAGTTTGTGTAACTAGATCGTCAAGTTACAAGTACCTATTGGATTTTTTATGATTAGCGCTCTCAGACTCAGAGTAGACAAGTTGAAAAGACAGAGCACTGAATCATAAATTATGATGTCAATGGGCACAAAGTCTAAGTTTGCAAATCTCTTCGCTTTCATTTCCTTCATACTGAACGGGCTCGGAGAATCTCCCGTTTTCGTCCAAGCGATGGACGGAGAAGTCTTAACTTCCGAAGAGGTTGTTATGGACGGAAAGGCTTTAACGCACGAAGAAGTCGTCAACAAATTTAGAGCAGTTCAGGGCCCGACCCCTCAGAGCACCTCTGCTCAAAACATCCCTGGTCAAAGCATCCTTGCTTCGCGCTCCTCCCCGAAGAAGACCGCATTCCTTCACGAAGACGTTTCTCTGTCCGAGGCTCGGGACCGCACTGCTGCCACTGCCAGTCTGAGCCAATCCTCCGAGCCCCCTAGACCCCGCGCCCACAGGCTGAATTCGGAAGACGATTTCACAAAAGCCAGGCTACAAGGTAATGGACCTCAAGCTCAGAGTCATTCTGATGATATGAGTCTGACGAATGATGTGACACTTCAAGTTCCGCAGACTGTCGAAGAATCAGATTTGGGGAGCTCTTCGAAGTCACTGTCCTCAACCCCCACCGCAGACGCCATCCCAACAGCCGCCCTCTCAAAAATCCTCTTCGAAGACGAAACCACGCTCGATAGACTATCGGATAAAATATCGGATAAACTATCAGATAATGATAAACTATCAGACTCCCTCAGCGGTAGCCCCAGTGCTAGTGTCACTCGCGCCAGTGGTTCCTCCCCAACATCATTGTCAATGTCACCCCAATCTAAAACCACACTGAGTCTGACGCAGTCGAGCGGGAGCTTTGATACCACTGGCACCTCCGTGGCCGCTGTGGGATTTGTCAATAACATCAAGGCGGATTCTAGGTCTAATTCAGATGCTACCAAGTCAGACAAAACGGATACTCAGCCTACTGAATCTTCTCCAGTTTCCAAAGCAACGGTGACAGCCTCCACTCCCAGTCTCAAACGTGTCCTCGACACTGAAATCGACAAAGTCCAAACATTACCTGTTGCTCCAAACGCTAATTATAACACGATGGTGTTTCGGCGCGCGGGTACCAACGTGGACCTCCCCGCAGAGCAGGTTGAGGGGGCTCTGGAAGAGCAGCTGGAGACTGATAAACAATTTGTCACTGACAGCAAATCAGGACCGTCACAGGGTAATGGTTCAGACGGCAGAGAAGGTAGTCGGAGTCCAGGACCGGGGTCACCAACCGCGGGGAGGCGCTCGAGCTCTCCGCATGAAGAGGCGCTAAACAAAGTTTTATCACAACAAAGGAAGCTTGGACGTTTAACTTCGAAATCCACAGAAACTGCTGCCTCTGATTTAAAGAGTCAGGTTGACACAACAGAGCTCCTCCTTCAGTCAGCCGCCGCCCGCCTCTCCGACAAAGAGGTCCTATACATGAATAAACAAGAAGTTCTCGAAGAGCAGCGCGTATCCCAGCTTGAGGAAGCGAACGAACTACTGAAAACACCAACTCTTGAACAGTATAAACAACTTCAAAAAGGGACAAACTCACCAACGGATGTCGTCGTCTTCCAGAACACTATCATCCCTCGCACCTTATTAGCTTATTTTTTCGCAAAGCTGTTCAGGCTGGTTTCGTTTGTGACGCGGAAGTTCCGGCTGAAAAACATGGCGTGGTTCATGCGGAGCCCTTTAACACTCTGTCTCCTACACAGAATAGACGCTCTCCCCCTTCCCCCCTTCATCCCCGGCCTCGGTAACATGATCTACAGGGGCTGGTTGAAGAAGATCTGGGTGTTATTACGGGAGAGAGGGTGGTTTCGTGATGAATCTGGGAAGCTTGGGAGGCTTCAGATGCAGATGGTTGGGAGGGTGGGGGATGTGTGCAGGAGTTTTGGGAGCTCTGTTTCTTCTTCTTCAAATCAGGTTGTTGGGTATGAGGGTGGTAGTACTAGGCTGACCCCGGGTTTGATGATTTTTAAGTGGCTGCAGGCGCTCGGGGCTTTGGGGGATGGTTACGGTCATGGTGAGTTGAGTCAGAACGGTGGTGGTTCAAGTTCATCAAGTTACAGCAGTATCAGCAAGCTCCTCGACATGAAGGCTGACGTGCGGAAAAATCCAAGTCAAAAAATGATTCTGGCGGAGCAGAATGTAAGGACCCAGGGCCAAGCTAAAAACTTTGATGCTCAATCCCAAAGTTCAATCGACTCCCGCCCGCAGTTTCGTCTGACCGTTGACGGGGACAATATTTCCGATTTCTCAGGCTTCGCTTCGGGCGCTCACAACAATCCAGCCAGCCGCCAGTCCAGTCCCGGCCGAGGCTCCGTCACCTCAACAAGACAATCCAGCCCCAGAGCCGCACTCCAATCGCAGCATCCACTGAGTCTTCCAGGCCACCCTCATTATGATAGTAGTAGCTTCATGGCCTCCCGGCCTGTTTTGAGGGAGAGAGACCGAACTGAGTCTGCTGATTCTGAATCTGCAGCAAACTTAAAGTACTATTCCGAAATCTCCCCGACCTACGAAGAGCCATCTGGTGCTGAGGCGCTGAGAGAGGACTTTCAGACCTATAACTCGTATAAAAAATACGAAACACACGAAAGAAAAAGGCAAGAAAAATGGGATGTGAAGAGGAACGTGTTGAAACGGTTGGGGATAAACTTGGTTTTGGAGTCTGACGTTCAAGAAGAATTAAGAAGAAGGGAGTTTGGGGGCCAGAGTCTGGTTTCTCAAGAGTTCCAAAAGCGCGATAACGTTCTAAAATTGGTAAACGCCCAGTATGAAGGCGATGAGAAAATGAGAGAAGTTAGGAGAGCGGTGTACGGTAACAGTTTAAACAGTTTCAGTGGACCTTATGGGGGCAGTACTAACTCCGAACTGAATCTAATGTCATTAATGTCGTCAACTTCAAGTTCGTCGAACTCTAATCCGTCTGCGGCAGGTTTACCTAATTCTTTTTTCGAGAGGCTGCACGATCCTCTTCCTCTGCCTTTAAGTATCGGGTCAGCGATCGGCTACTTCACCCATCTTGGGAGCGGGATGCGGATGATCGGGAACCCGAAGGGGGTGGTGGTGAGACCCCCAATGTTGAAAACAAGTGTGGATGTCAATGGGATGATCATGACTGAATCGATTGGTAGTGTCACCACGGTTACCGGTGTTGACTGTTTTGAAATCGAATTTCCGGAGTATAATTATCCTCAACCGTTAGCAGGTTCAAGTAAAAATAAGGCTCTCGACAGACTCGAGTCTCAGTTGGAGAGTCTGACTGAGTTTTCAGGAATCTCAACTCCTTCGCCTACCGTTCCCACCAAAGAGCTCACCATCCTCTACCTCCACGGAGGCGGGTATGCTTGGTTGACCGGTCACTCACACGCAGAGTGGATCTCCCGGTTGACCCAATCCGTGAAACACGTCGTCAACAACTTGTATTTGAAGAAGTATGCAGAAGCAGCTGGAAAAGAAACAGATAAGACTGCCACTGAAGTTCCCTCTATTCCCCGTATCTCAGTCCGCGCTCTAGTCGTGAACTACCGCACCACGAAAGACGCGCCGTTTCCGGCAGCGTTATTTGATTGTTGGAAGGTGTATCAGGCTTTGGCGGTAAATCCCACTAATTTAATTCTAAATTCTTCAAATTATAAGGTGAAAAAGGTTAAATGGAATCTACTTTTTTTATAGTCCTAAATCACCTTATAGTTTGAGAAATTTGGAATTTAATTTCTGCGCCATCTCACAGGGGGAAAACGGCGAAAACGCACAAAACATTATCCTCGCTGGAGACAGTGCTGGGGGAGGGATGACGTTTATGGTGCTGAAGTTTATAGAAATTTGGAAAAGGATGAGGGAGGCAGAGGTTGCTGCAGCTGCTGAGGTTGCAAATAGAAGTCGTTTAAACAGCAGTGGGTCTCCCAGTAGGTCGAGAAAGGGGAGCATGGACAGTCACAGTGCTGAAATCGGTAGCAATGAGGTTGTTGCTGACGTCGTTAAACCAATGAAGTCACCAGCGATGAAGCCAACTAAGTCTGGTTTTGATCCGCTATCCAGTCCTCTATCGCAAGCCTCGACGTGTCCGGATGTGAGTGGAACAAATTCAGAATCAACGGGCGTTTCCGCGACCAATTCGTTCAGGCTGAGTATGATGACCCCCAGTGCGTCGAGCCCCCTAACAGCCTCCCCTGTCTCAAGTTTCACCCCTGTTTACGAAGACAGCAGTGACGGTGTTGATGCTTCCGGTGTTGATTCTGCCGGTGGTAGTAATCCGAATCGTAGAGAAAAATCAGGCTCAGTCGATTTTGAGCTGCGTCTCACGGTGACAGAGCTGGAGCAGAGCGACAACTCTGCACAGGAAGCTCTCAATGATAACTCAGTCTCGCAGCCGGAGGTCCAGGAAAAAGTCGAGACAGAACTTGAGAATCAACCCTCCACCACAGAGAAATCCGGTTACCACTATCACATGCCCCTCGCCGCCCTCACCTTCTCCCCCTTCGTGAAAGTTTTCGGCGAAGAAGAGAACTACAACGAGCTCGAAAAACAAGCACTACAAATCACCGGGTATGATGATTGGATCGGGGTTACCTCTTTGCTGGAGTGCAGAGAAATTATGGTGGAGACGGCTCGAAAAGCTCGTGAGGCTGAAAAGCAACTTGAGACGACGCTTGATTCCGAAAAAGAAGAACATGTTGATTCAGGGTTGCAGTTAGCTGAGAAACCCAGCCTCAGTCATTGTCACAACGATTTATCAGCTGATCAACTGAAAGAGCTCGAGGAAGCGGTGGGAGGGAAGATCCAGTCAGGACCTAGACCAGATGAAAAAACAAAAACACAACCTTCGAAAACAGAGACTTCAACTTCAACTTCCAACAAGCCCGTCTCAGCTATCGCGACCCAAATCGCGACCATTTCAGAGTCAATCCTGAAGAAACTCGAGAAAAAAATCGACGATGAAAGAATAAGCGAGGAAACTCTCGCCTCCCTGGCCCAGCAGCAGCTCTACCGGGACGCGACCACAACCCTTTCGCCGGATCACATCCTGCTTCCCGATGGGGTGGAACAAACCCCTAAGTTCAGTACCAAGGTTGTTCCAGATGAGATTTTCTCTTCTTACGTTTTTCCCAACTCCTTCTTCGACGTCATGGGGGATAGGTCGCTCATAAGACACTCGCAGCGTGGCCCTGGTGAAAAGGGTTGGGTTAAGGCCGTGGATTTGAGCGGTACAACGGAGGAGAGTCTGTTTAACATGCACCAGGTCCAATATTTGGCTAAGTTCAAGTCGGACTTTGAGAGGATTTTGAGGGCGGCGATTGGCAGAGAAGAGGTACCAGGTGATCGAGCAGATAATAGCCGGTGGGACGGGAAAGGCTACTTTTCTTCAGTACCGACGTTATCAACGATGGGAGAATCCGAAATCGTACGGGAGGACGGTGAAAAGTTTTTCAAGATGTGCTTGGAGGTATTAGTCAATTGTAATTTGTAACAATTATTATTTGTCTTGAAGTTGATGTTTCGTGTGCTTGGAGTAACTTAAACGACAAATTTGAAGGAAGTAGTCTCATCGAGATCTGACATTGAGTCTAGGTAAGTGTACTCCATAATTTACCGTGTACATCCCAGAAATCCCCCCGCCTGCACCACCACAAGTTTCACAAGATGATTAAGTGCGGGCACGTCTCCATGATGATCGACATGGAAGGCACCGAAACTAGGATAGCTCTGATGGAGATGGGGAAATTCATTTTCCGCGAGCTGGAGAGGAGGGGAGACTGAATCTGATAAATTTGGGACTGAGACTGAGTCTTAATTCAGTGATGATCAGTAAGACTTAGAACGCTGTAGCTTCAATGACGACTTGTCTGAGTCAAGTGGAAGCTAACTGCGAGCAGGGAAGTGTAGGTATCAAAAAAGAAGTTAAGTTTATTTTTAGAAGGCATATCATGCCTTCGTGACCGATTAGACTCGGTTTATTTTCCTTAGCATAACCTAAGTTCGTATGAACGCTGCATTAAATTTAGAATTGTCGTCTGTAAACACACAAACCAAATGTTTAAGATGCAGACTTCGAAGGAATTTTTGACGAAAATCAGAATAAGAACACAGAAACACAATTTAATTTGGCCTGACTCACATTCAGGTGACAGAAAAGCTGTTGAATTTTTGATTCTGTCATCAACATGATGAGATAAATTTTAGTACTACGGTAGTCTTAGAGGTAACTTGCTTTGAAAAAATCACATGAACCATTATTGATACCGCTTTGTCACTATCTCCAACGACATTGCTCAAAAAGTTGAAACAGATGCATAGCTTAAACTTTATCAGGAATACAGATTAACCATTGAAAGTAAAGCTTGAAGACTTAGAAGATTTTGGTTGCAGTGTCTATCATGGGTCTAAACTTTAACTTAGGTCCTGGACATGTTTCTCAAAACCTGTAGACCGTCCGTATGATGTACTAAACCAGAAAAATCAGTGAAGTCATCTGTGATGTTGCCAAGTCTAGAGCGGTAAACTGAATCAGATCACGTCGGAGCATTGATGATTGCCACGGTCCCCGATTCTCAAATCAGGGGAGCTTGATTCGCGCTTCAAGCGTTTAGATATAGGTACATTTGCGATCGCGATTATAATTTTTCATCAAAAAAATGTATTGCTTCTTCTTGCGTCGGTATTTGTTGCAGTCTGGGTTTATTCATCTATTTGGAATCGGATTTAATTTATCACGAACATAAATCTTCGCGCTGCGCGCAAAAACTGTTGACATTGTGTCAAAATTGAAAAACCTCTGCAATGTTTGTGAGTCTCAGTCGTGACGGTCCGTATCTAAGCTTTTGTCATGAAACAGTGAATCCTGAAACATTGACTCAGTTTGAGCTTTCTGTAAATATCAACCACTTCCTTGACTTGACTCGGAAGTTGCTGTACTTTGATTTGTACTATGTAATCTACCATCATCATCATCATGCATTTGATACATTTTATATATCCATATCCTCAGTCGTAAGCACTCACTTAGTCTAGACAAGTCACTTTGACTTCGACTTTTGACTGCATACCATCTGTACATCAGACCCATTCACTAAGTTAAATCAACATTTGTATCCAAAAAAACTAAGTTTTTAATTTATTGCGTTACCCGTAATACTTACTGGGATACTAAGTGATCGACCATTTAAATGATGATCACAACAATAGGCACTGTCCGTTTTCTTCTCTGGGTTTTTCTCCACAATCCACTCCAAGCCTGTCGGGCTCTCAAACTCCGCGCTGGACTCAACGTCCGGAAGTTCAGGCGTACACATGGTAACCGTACAGGGTCTGCCAGAAGTTCTACCGGAAGTAGCAGCTCAACCCGAGCTCAGGCTGCATCAAGTTCAGCATCTGAAGCATCACATCGTCGTTCATCAGTGCCAGTTACAGGATCATCATCAGGTGCATCAAGTTCAAAAACCCCAGCTCAAGTTTCTCCTTCAACAAGACAGACAACATCAGGTGCATCAGCGTCATCTTCTGCAGATCGGAATCCAATGTCGGCTCGGATTCCCAGTCGGAGTTCGAAAGAAAACTCTGTCACGGAAAAAACTCTCAGAGCTCAGAGTCAGAATCATATCTCAACAAGAAACCGGTACCGTAACCTGGTCCCTGACGGTGATTCTGATGCATCTCTCACAGACTTTATCGCTTGGGTAAATCCCGACGTTAAGATTTTTGGCGTTGGGGTGGATCGACACTCACACAGGGCCGACGACGAACAATACAAGAAGAAAACCGACCACATCTTTAACCCCGTGAAATCCGAAATCTGGATCAAATCGTTCACGAAGGTAATGAGTGAGAGGGAGAATTATTCTCAGAATATTGCTGGTATCAGGCCCACTGGCACTAAGTCTAATCTTGGAACTGGTGCTGGTAATCGCTCTAAATTGAAACATCAGTCGCGCCTGTTTCAGAGCTGCTTTGACGAGGTCAAAGAGTCAGACAGAGATAAACCAAATCCGAATCCAATTCAGGCTCTCCTCCGCGAGCTCCTGGAAAAAGCTCGCAGAAATCAGGGGTCAAAAGACGAGGCATACCGGAAAGTCTTCGAACTCCTTGGCTGCAACCTGACGTCCAGGGCTGATGACCTGTCGATGATCATTCTGCAGCAGTTTATGTGCAGAGACTGCCGCGACGGAAAGTGGGAGGTCACGCTCAACTTCTTTGTGGAAAACACAGAGGCAGATCAAGGAGCCGAACTGTCAGACCCATCCAGTGAGTCTCGAAACTGCAGGCTGTGTAACTGCTTTAAATTTTGTGACAGGTTGAAAAAGCTACGAGCTGGTACAATATCAGAATCACAAACCAGCAGTGCCAAAATTTCCCACATCCAACTCCGTTTTTCCGAGCTTTTGGGTCCCAGTGGGGTGGGGGTGGCGCCGATGCTTTCCGGGGGCTCGACCTACATCACCAAGATAGGATGGAAGCTTGAGGCATTCGTCGTCGACTACGATGCGAAAGATCATTCAGAAAAAGAATCATTTTCTCAGACTGAAAGTCCTGACAGTGATGGACTCGACGTTGCCCGGGCTGAATCATTATCTGGTGTCAAAGAAAAAGAAGGCGGTGCTGAACCTAGTCTTGTGACTGTCGACTCTGAGACTGATAGATTCAATGAAGAAGAAGATTTTTCAGTGACAGAGTCTCAGTCTGAGCCGGCTTCTCCTGCAGCTGCTCAGTCTGATCCGAGTCCAAGTGAGACCCAGAGACTCAGAAGTGAGAACCACGAGACACCAGACGCGAAAAAAGGTACGTGGGGAAAAAGTCTGTGTGGCTGCTGTAAGACCTGTTGTAAGACACCAAAGTGTTTGGATTGTCAGTGTTTTAAAGGGTGGTTCAGAAGAAAAAAAAACGACATCAAATCCCCGCCCCAAAAGAAGAAACTCTGGACCCTGCAAATCATCAACCGAGACGATTACGACGAATATGAGTATGCGACACAGAGCGAATCAGGTGCAAAGAGTCAAACAACGCCGACGGTGTCTAAACACAAAGAATCAGATTTCGTCGTTCTCTTCCATAAGAACACTGGTTGGTCAGACAGTAATTTGTCCAGGAATTTCAATTCGGAAGTTATGGAACCAGGCTCAGCAGCACTCGCAGCTGAAATACCGTCAGAAGGTTCGACAGAACCAACTTCAAGTTCCCAAGCTATCGACAAGCCAAGTGCTCTCCTAATTCGGCTTGACACACAATTCCGCCAAGACCTCGAAGACGCCGAAGCTCGAAAGAAAGAGGAAAAAGAAAACACGTGTTGTTGCTGCATACCAAAAAACTGCTGGTACTGCGACTGCTGCTGTCCTTGGTCGTGCTGCGGGTGCTTTTCGATGTTGACTTCTTGTTTGAGTTGCTCTTGCTTTTGTGGAAAAAAGCAAGAAGCAGCGGTGACGAGCTCAAGTACACCTCCAACTTCAAATGGGGAAGCTGCCGTGTCGGAATCGAGTGGCTCTCCGCCGGTTGAAGTGTCGGGGGATCTGTCTGTACCATTGTTATCAGGGACTCAGACTGCGTCTGGCCCAACGTCTAGATCAGCATCTTCATGGGGCTGTTTTCAGTGCTGCAAAATTTGTCCACCACTGTCATCACTAACAGCATCAGTCTGCAATCTATCCTCTTGCGTGCTCAGCATTCTGCTGCCTGAATGTATTTGCGGAAAAACAGGAACTAAAAAGAAAGAGTCAGACACCAAGAAAGATGTCAAGAAAGAACTTAGTCTTCAACCGCCTCTACCATCAGAGATCATCCTGCACACCCTGGCTGCGGTGGAGAGTTCTATTTCATTGAAACCGCGGACGGAGTTGCCGCTGAGCTCATTGATGACCCTAGCCAGTGCCGACAGCAGCGTGACAGCTGCGGCCGCAGGTGTGAACTTACTGAGTGACAGTCGGAGAAGGCCGCAAAACAGTGACACGGCGAACGCCGACGGATTAAACGGTAGCGAAGCTCAGCCTCAGGGCCAGGCTGAAGATTCTGGTGATACTAGAGTCTCAGGTAATGGTTGGAGGAGCAGACTAAGCAACAGTTTATGTTCATGCAACGTCACTTGTAGTTGCTGTGATGGGGGGTTAACGTGGGTAAAGAGGAAGCTTTCTTGCTCGTGTAACTGTGGTGACGGTGTGATGGAGTGGCTCAAAAGGATGGTGTGTTGTGATGGAGTATCTCGACGAAAGGACTTTATCATGAAATGATTCTATTACTAACTAGGTACTGTACTTATCAACTATGTGTAGCCTTGAAAACCAAGATTTTTGTATTTCTGGATCTTGAGGAGAAGAGTTTAAATTTTACCTATTACGCTGCTGAGTCTTTCACGTGATTTTCATCACGGTGTTACTTGGTGTAGCAATTTCACGCAAACAATTTTCACCACGCTCTTAAATGATTTGTTATAGTAAGTGGATTAACGCACAGTTACTAAGACTTTTATCTCCATGCTTCATTTTGCTCGTGTCTCATTACTCTTAATACTCACGACAGACGCTAGTTCTTAGTCTAGCCTTTGTCTTTCTTTTATTTAACTTATTGAACGATTACATTCAAGCCTTTCGGTGTCATTTCCTGCGACAAACAGTCACATTAATTTTTTGGAATCTGCAGACTGATTGGTCATTGGCATTGTCACTCTGAGAAGTCTGAGTCTGACATCTCTGGACCAATCACCAAATTGTTGGTTACATCTGTAGATTTTTGTTGTTGGATCTGATCACTGAAGGTTGAGCTGCAACCACTTTGCTGTGTAGATAAAGTTTAACAGTCACAGTCTTTTACGGCTGGGCCGCGCTTCCACTGCTAGACTCCAGTGCTGCATAATCATGAATCTGATGATCACCAACATCAGTGATCACCTTCCCCCAGTGGATAACAGGAACGTTCGATATGCGCGCTGTTGTAGTTTTCCGAAGCTGGAGTTTAGGCAGTGGCGTTATGCACTCCTATAAGTACTCCATGACAAAATTACGATTCGAAATTATGCTGAGACTCAACACATTCAGAGCCTTTGCGAGCGAAAAAAATGGTGGAATGATGCTGAATTTCAATGATGATTGATCGCGTTTTGTGCAGCATCCGCGCCAAACCAGCCAGGATTATGCTTTAGATCTGCTAGCGTTGTGTGCAATATAGTCAAACCCACTTTTAAGTTACTGTTTTTAGTTTTTCTAACTGTCACGATTTTTTCCTTTTTTCGCAGCGGAAGAAGGATTGTAGACTTATTTGAAGTCTATTTCTTCAGCATTGAGATTTGTTTTTGTTAGTCTCTTCGTGAAGTTGACATCAACTTAAAGTTCCTTTGACAAACTGTCTTACTATTTTAATTGGTAGCACTTGCCTACATAAGTACAGTACCTAGTATTTTATAAACTCTGTTACTATATTTCAATTAGGTAGGTATCAAGTTTTTGATTCAATTAAGATGGTTCCATCCTCATCAACCTCCACCTCGCTCCGCAGGACAACGAGAGCACTCTTGACGCTCGGTTGCGTCGGCGGAAGTCTCCACATCCAAGGTCCTGGCTCTGTGTTGACTGGCTTCCCCCTCGGTTCCGCAGCAAAAACTGTAACAGGGGATTTGGAAAGTCACAGTGGGAGTGAGCTGCAAGAGAACAGTAACTTTCTCACCGAGGCTCAGAACGATACCAAGCTATCTGATGACCAGCGGGGTTGTCTCGAAACATACATTTTGGCACCAATCTCAAGGCTAGTGTCAGGCATAGCGTGGTTTATCTTCACTATCACGATACAACCATGCATGCTTCTGTTTCTCTCAGAAGTCGCAGAAGACCTTAAGAGGAAAGAGAGGGAGAAGAAAAGTAAGGGAACTTCAACTTCTATCAGTGGTTCAACTTCGGCTAAAAAAGGCTGAACAATGACATGGGGCAGTTGGACTTCTCCGCGGCCTTGCCCGAAAGTGATGGAGGGTTTGTTCAATGATTCATACAGAACCAAAAGTTTCTGGTAAAGATTCGGAGTGGGGACTGGGTGGTGAAGATTGTTGGAGAGTGTGAAGGTTACTGAGGTCCACCGTAACTCTGAAAGTACTTAATGGTGGGTGAGGATTGAGAGGTTGGCTGAGCAAACGTGGGAGATAAAGTAGTGTGAGTGCACAAATTATAGCGAAGAGTGTGATAATTGATTTGGAGCCAGACTTGAGTTGATTTGAAAATGTTATAGAGAGTCAATGAAAAGAAAACGTCCTATGAGCTTGTTGATATCATTATGAGTTGATCTGAGGTTGTCATAGTAGTAGTTCTAGAGTTTGAGGCAACATAGTAGTGATCACTGATCAGAATCTTAGACTTAGTTACAGATTCGATTATGTTATAATTTTGGATACGCCTGGCTACCGCCAGCTTCGAAACCAATGAAAGTTGCATAGAGTTGTAACTGCTCCAGCAGTACGTGAATATTGATCAGAAGTTATAGTTCAAAGTATAATGATACAGTTCCGCACGAGAGATCAAATTTATGATTCTTAGTCTTGGACTTGATTCCATCGTAGCGAAGAGTTGTGCTGGCAACTATACACACAGCAATGTGTGAGCAATTCGAGTTGACCAGATGAGTCGAATCAGAATCAGATTGATTGTTGAGATTTAAAAACGTATGAGAAAACTGAAAGTCATCATGCTTTTGATGCCGCAGCCTTGAATGTGTGGAATGATAAAACCTTTGTCCCTCCCCCCCCAAAAAAACTCGATAATGTAACTGTTCACTCAGCGTTGCAGTTTGATTTGTTATGCCGCCATGTTGTGTTTTGAGAATGGAAGATGAACTGAGACGTTCTGTATTCGATAGCGGTGTTGAAGAAATGATATCCAAAGCGTTTTACTTTGTGATCTATTAGATGCGACGAACGTCGAAATTCCGATTTGCAACTCGCAACCTTTGTGGACCTCATTTTACAATTCAAGGACGTTAAAATCATGCGTAACATCTTTTGAAGACTTGTAGATTGACAACGCTCCAAACGACTGTCAGCACAGTATCCGACATCCTCACAGTGAACCGTGACGTTGAAGTAACTTAACCTCACACAATAACCAATTTGTGGACTATAATAATTGCTAGAAATCCAGACTCAACCACATCATCAGGGCGCTTTAGCCAGCAATTTTTGATTTACATTTACGTTGACACACACTTGTTATTTTGCATACTGTAGGCTGTTGCATCTGATTGTTAGATAAGATATCGGTCGCTTAGAGACTAGAGTCCCATTGCCTATCAAGCCAAGTTAATTTTTACTTTCGTAAACATGCCATCTATACTGACTAAACGAAGCTCAACGACCACCTGGCTCCGCAAACCAGTCGCTCTACTGCTGATAGCCGATTGTATCAGTGGGAGTTTTCAGTTACAAGGCTCCAATCTGACTGTTGAGGCAAGTGGATCTGACAGTGTCATTAAGCATAGAGCTGAGGCTCCACCTCCAGTAAAGCGCAAAGTTTCCGTGCCTGTTGCAAATGACAGCCATGCTACCTTGTTAAAAGACACCTCGACGACGACGGCAAAAGACTCCAACTTTCTGGCTGCCGCTGCCGCTCCAGAATCTGCTTCTCATGTCAAAAACGATGCAGATGGTGTCACTGTCTCCGAGCCCGTCGCCGACGCTAAAGAGAAAATTGAAGAGTCGCAAGAAGCTAAAGTTGAAGACAAAAAAGACAAAGTTGGTGATAAAGCAACAGTTTCTAAAGACAAATTAAAAGAGTCAGAGCCTGAGCCAGAAACTACAGAAACCTCCTCTGAATCAGATTCTCCCAGTGAGTCTGATTCCTCTGAGTCTGAGACTGAGACCACCAAAGCAAGCGACTGGTTTGGTCTGAAGAAAATTTTCACCTTTCTCGCCGACTGGTGCTTCTGGCGCCCGGTTGCGGTGGTGAAGAAAATTGGGGGATGGGTCAAGTCTAAGGTGGTGTCACTGTTCGGTCAGAGTGAGAGTGAGCCCGAGTCTGAACCCAAGTCTGAGGCCGAGGAAACTGACGCAGGTGCGTCTGAGGAGAAGTCTAACAGCAAGGACGGTGAAAATAAATCTGAATCAGAGTCAAAGGTGGACAAAGAGTCAGACCCAAAGAAGAAAAATGATGACTCCGATACTGAGTTTGACACTGACAGTTCAGATGGCGGCGGTGAGCCTGATGCTGAGCCTACTGAGGCTAGTGATTTAGATAAAGAAGTGACAGTCAAAAATGCCGACAGCAAACCCCCCGGTGATACAGATGACAAGGGTGCGAAGATCAAGGCTGCCATACCGGAGTCGCAGCGCTCGAGTGCTGCCACCACAATCCCTGAGACAGTCACTGGTGATCAGATTAAGAATGATACGGCACAGTCAGAGAAGCGAACCGAGGCGGAGGCGAATGGTCTCATTTCCATTGCTGAAAAGCCCCAAGGAGACTCAAAAACAAACGCGAAAGAAGATCAACCAGTAGTTCACAAAGCTGCGGTCCTGGAGAAAACGGTAATACTAACTGGAGACGCACCGAGTCCGCCAGCTGCGGTCAAAGAGACTCAGACTGGAAGCAGTCACAAGGTTGAGTCTGAGAAGAGCATGACGTCGAATAGCACCAAAACAAAAACGGCCACCGCTGAATCTCAGCCCGTTGCAAAGAGCTCTGCGGATAGTGGTAATGCAACTGTTCTCGCAAAAGACAGTAAAGCATCCGGTGCTCCCAAAGACTCAGATAGCAAGACGGTGACCGAAGAAAACATAAAGAATCAAACAGTAAAACAAGAAAATGATCAGAATCTTCCTCCAGCTCATGTCAGCGGTTCCGGAATTCAGCCTGGAAACACCAAAGAGCGGGTTGAAAACATAGAACATTCAAATCACGCCACGGAGCCGGCCTCATGCTCTGTCAAGTCTCAAGCTCCGGGCCAAAATGTTGCTAGTGAATCACGCTCGGAGACTGTGAAGGTGAAGGTCAATACCGCTGAGACTCATGATCCATGGGAGCAGAAGGAGCAAGCTCAGAAACAGTCTGAGAAGGACGAGAAACGTCTTAAGAAGGAGCCTGTAAAGAGTCCTGAAGTGGAGACCGCTAACAAACAGTCCCAAAACGGCGACGCAAAGGAACCTGTTGTAGAAGACAAGTCTACTCTGCCGTCAAAGCCTAGCTCAAAAAAGGCTGAACGGTCTCCAACTTCAAATCACAAAGTCGGTGGCGATGCTCCAATTGCAAAGCCTGGCCCCGATAGTGATGCTCAGAGTCAGTTACCTTTAACTGGTTGTGGGGTTCAATGTTATGTCGGCATGCATGCGTTTGATAATCTGACTCCAGATCAACTTGCAGAACTATACGAACACCCTCCAAGTCGGTTTCAGTCTGAATCAGGAGACTCAGATGGTGGAAGCTTTGCCGTTAAACTGAAGTCAAAACTCTCTTCAATCGTCGCTACTGCGACTGCCTGTTGTGCTAATTCTTCGATGATTAGTTCGCTTGTCAAAACCAGAAATCCAAATGGTATGGGAAAAGAGGATGTTAAAGTTTCGGAAGAGGTGAAAGCTACAAGTGCAAGTGGACCTGCACCTGGAACAGACTCAGAGGGCAAGGCAAATGGTTCAGCCCCTGCGTCAGAGACTGACACAAAAGGACCAGACGCCAACGGCAAAGCAAATGGTCCGGCCCCTCCCAAAGAGTCCGTCACAAAAAGCAAATCCGAAGCTAAAAAATCCTTGAAGTCACAGAAAGAAGAGGAAGAATTAAATAAGCTTAAAGGAAAAAAAATGTCAAGGTCAAAGTCTACAAAGAAAGAAAAAAAAGTCAGGGATGTCGACACTCACAAGCACACTGTGCCCAAAGCGGAAACCGAACAAGATGTCAACGATGACCCTAGCTACACCGACGACGGTCGCCCACATGAGTCTGACACGATGGAACGTGAAGTAAGCAAGACGCCGACAGCGAGTGAACAACTGTGCTCATGTCTCGGATGGGCGGCAAAGGAGCTGGGTCTTGGGTGTGTAAGGTGCGTCAAATCTCAGGCCGGTAAGTTATGTAACGGAGCAGAGAACACTAAGGCCCAGGGCGCCTCAACAGAGAGCTCAACTCCTGCTCCAACGGTCATCGTAACAGACGAAATTGAGGCTCAGGCTGAATTAGCAACTAAGGATTCTAAAGAGTTTTTGGCTCAAAGACAGTCACAGCCCGAAAACTTAAAGGAAGTGGGATCCCAAGAAAAGCATAACCGGGGTGTCGATGAGACTAATCCTACAAAAGAGCAGTCTCAGAAGAAAGATAACAATCAGACATGTGAGACTTCTACGATGAAACCAACCAAGGTCACTCATGAGGGCACCAAAGAGAAACCAAGTTTAACTCCAAGTCCCAATACAGTCGTGGCTACAGCTTGTAAAGAAATTGCCAGCCTTAAAGCCTTTCTGGACCTCTTGTCGATAAGTGAAAAAATAACCAGGAAAAGGTCAGGGGAGTCTCAGTGGACCGGCCCCCTTATCTATATGGTGTTTCATAATGAAAAGCAAATTTGTGAGTTTTATGTTCGCGCAAATGGTGAATGTAACCGTAGTCTAATCGATAAGCTGATTCCAGCAGAGTCAATTTTGAAGATTGAAGACCAGGTCCAAACACCAATTTCAAGAAAAATTAGCATCGAACTTCCATTGGAGCTAGTGAAAAATGTTTTAGCTCACTTTGATGATAATGGTTTACCTAATGATAGTTTACCTGCATTGGCTGATGGTGACACTGCCGCTGCGAACGATACTGGCTCACAAGTTATCGAATTCAAAAACTATACTTCCTATATATTTTTGAAAGAAGAATTTGACGATTTGGTGCAGCACAAATCTTTTTTCAAAGACCAGCAAAAGTTAAGACTAAACAGTGCTTTGGTACGTAAGGCGGTTGAAATGATTAATGAAGCAAAGTCTAGAGATTTAAAAGCAACTTTGAGGACATGCGAATGTCGTAATACTAAAGTTCCTAATTGCTTTGGAAAGCTCCATGAACTTTTAGATATTGGCAGCTGGAGTAGGCTTTTCTTAACCTCAACCAAACCATCGGACGTTACTTTGACGTCTGCTTCAAGTTCTGCAGTTTGCCCAAAAGAAACTCCCACGCCTACTTCGCCAGCGAAGCTAAAGGATGAAAATACAGTCTGAGTCGGAGTGCGCTGTGAAAATCTGCACCACCCTCAATATGTTGAGTTGATTCTACTAAAAAATGGTACTTACTTAATCTTATAATAATTTCCTTTCTAACAAAGGAGGCTGAAATCTGATTCCGCTGACGGTGATCCATGACGACAAACTTATATGTCTCGGTATATCAATCGTATTTTGGTATCTATTAGCCTGTACTGTTACTGTACCTCTGAAAATCACTAAAATGATTGAATTTCGCTTTTAATTTTGTTATTTACGTCCAGCTATATTGATTTTTACTACTGTATATTTTTATAAAGGGAGTAGACGGAAGAGGTTCACTGCCACATCGTGATTCGTAACCGTCTGCATGCTTTAAGTTTTGAATGATAATCATATTAGTTGAAGACTGATTGATCCAGCGACACTGTGACTGCCACACATTATTATTGAACAGCCTTAGGCTTCTTAATTT
>JACKZZ010010493.1_pt1 | contig 24880 bp, 10 predicted proteins | sample 8027871 | NCBI WGS metagenome assembly JACKZZ01 (sample SAMN15724774, study PRJNA655200) | protist metagenome | isolation source: fluorescence activated cell sorting (FACS) single amplified genomes of... | place: USA: West Boothbay Harbor, Gulf of Maine | collected 2000-07-19 | reverse complement strand
AAGTTAAAAAAGTATAATAATATAAAAATAATAATAATAAATAATAGTAATAATTCTTACTATAGTAATGTAAATAAAATATTACGCACAAGCAATGGTCTCTATAGTTTATTGTGGCTATACTTTCACTTCTCGCGTACCACGGGGGTAGTATATATAGAGCATCGTAGCACACTACCACCGGGTGGTATAACACTGTCTGCACACACCATCATCATATTATTATAATAATATATAGTACTATATAATAAAAATCAATTGTACTACTACACTGTATTAACATAATAATACACATTGTAAATATATACTAATAATAATAGTATATAATAATAATATAGTAATAGTGTATACATGTTAATATAAATACAAAAATACACACCACAACGTGCACACATAGGTTGGTATGGAACAACAACAACTTTGAATGCAATACAATCACCAGGTACATACATGTTGCTTGTTACTGTATCATAAAAGGACACACAAACATACATACACATATAATTTTGACGTATTGGACGCACACACGCGTTAGACATAAACTTACTATAGCTATCAACTTTCAGCGCCATGAGAAAAGCTAAAAATGCTCGTTCAGCTCGTTACTTAAAAAACAAATTACCAAAAGCAAAAGAAGATGCAAAAAGAGCATTGTTCATCCGTGGTTTGAAAACAAACGAAACCATCATGGCAGTATTGAAAGATTTACATTTATTGAAAAAGCCTCAATCAATCATGTTTTCAAGGAAAAATGAGCTTCGCCCATTTGAAGATGTTAGTAACGTTGAATTTTTATGTAACAAAAACAATGCCGGATTCTTTTTATTAGCAAATCATAGTAAAAAAAGACCACAAAACTTAACAATAGGACGTGTATTCAATGAAAATATATTGGATATGATGGAATTTGGGGTGGAAGATTACGTTCCTATGGCTAAGTTTAAAAATAAATTTTTACCTGGCGGTAAACCTTGTTTTATATTTGAAGGTGCTGAGTTTAGTCAAGAAGAGCCATACCAAACAGTACAAAGTTTATTTTTAGATTTATTTCGCGGCGAAACAGTGGATCGTATTAATCTTACGGGTTTGGATCGAGTGTGTGTATTAAGTGTTGTAGACAAAAAAATTTATGTGCGTCATTATACAACGCAATACTTGCAATCTGGTAGCAAAATGCCACGTTTGGAACTAGCACCAACTGGTCCAAATTTTACTTTGCTTGTACGCCGCACTCAATATGCCAACCAAACAGTATTGAGACACGCATTACGTAAACCAAAAACAACACAACCAAGAAGAATTAAAAATGTTGCGCACGATGTGTTTGGTGAAAAAGTTGGAAGATTACATGTTGAAAAGCAAGACTTAGAAAAAATTCAAACCAGAAAAATGAAAGCATTGAAAAAAAGGAAACGCGATGATGATAATAATGACAATAATGATGAGGAATAGATCTCCAATGTAATTGAGTGTGTGTAAGTTAAAAAGATATTTTTTAAAAAATAAAAATATAAATTTTGTTAAAAAATACACGAGTATTTAAAAGTTATATATGATAATTTTACCACTCGAGATTAAATATAATAAAGAGTAAGCATAACTTATATATATATATATTTAAGTTAAAAAGTTATATATTATCAAGTACGCGTATCATGTTAAATACGTAAATATCTCTCCTCATAATTATCACATATCTAGTTTTTGTTATAATTTTTATTTGTTTACCGCGACACCCACACATTTCATGCCATCCCCTTTATGTGTTTTTTACGTCTTCAATAGCTTGGACCCAACCTAAAATATAATCTTCCTTTTCACTGCTTAAATGGTACGTTCGCTCAGCTGTTATTATATCGAATTTAAAAGGTGAAATTACTGCAGTTTCAATTTCATTACTCCATGGAATCTCCCCTTTTATATCTTTTTTCTCTGCATCAATATATATTAATCGTGGTTCTGCACTGCCAACTATTAACATGAAAAAACGAGATTTAACACTAAAATAACGTCGTTTTACTAATGTGCCAGAGTGAAAAACGGTTTCGCCCGGCATTAAAAATCCTAAAAAGTCTACTTCAAGCGTTGATTTTCGCCGAAGCGTACTGGTCGCTCCTTTCACATTGTCCTTACTATTTGTATTAACAGATGCTATTGCCATACTTTCAAGTTCATCTTCCATATCATACAGTGAAAAATTTAACGTAGCCCCATCTTTCGTAGGATCTTCTAATTTTAATAACGGTGGTATCGACGGGGCATCTTGCTCAAATAAATTTTTCCATACAAATAATGAGTCCTTGCTATCGTTATTAACGCTACTTATATTTACATTATCGGTGGTTTCTGACATTGTGTCGCTAAAAAAAAATGCATGTCTTCTTAAATTTGGATATCCAAATTCACTATCAGGTGCACCTGACCCCAATCGCTTATTTGTATCTTTGTTTAAAAATCCCGAAATAATAGATTTTGATTCTTGGTTTAATGTATCTGGGAAAGAAAATGAATGTTCAACATACTCACTTATTTGTTGAAACGTTAAATATTCCGATTCGCCACGAAATGGCGGTCGCCCAGTTAATATTTGAAACAAAATGCAACCAATTGCCCATAAATCGCTGCCTTTGGTCGCCGGTTCGTCTTTCAAAACTTCTGGGGATACATATTCCGCAGTACCTACAAATGCAACACGGGAATGCTTCGAATTTGATAAATCTAACGCTGTACCAAAATCAACTAATTTTACATGCCCCGTATTTGAAATTAAAATATTTTCTGGTTTCAAATCACGATGTAAGATATTTTTATCATGCAAATATTGCACAGCATTTATTATTTCTCCTAAATAAAATCTTGCATGTAATAAATCCATGGCTTTGTCTTTCATGTTGCTTTTATTTTTAAATACATCTATGTAGTCTTTCAACTCACCAGCATGGCAGAGCTCAGAAATTAAGAAAAGGCACTCGTCGTTTTTAAATGCACAACACAAACGCATGATATTTGGATGTTTAAATCTCCTCAGCAGTTGACTTTCTCTAGCCACAGATTCCATTTTACCATGTTTTTTAATAAATGACTTATCCATAATTTTTGCTGCAAAATCACGACCACTAGACTTCATACGTGCATGTATGACTTTAGCATATGCACCTTCTCCTAATATTTTGCCAAATAAGAAATCGTTTGGTGACGCAACAGTTTTTGTTGAAAGCCGTCTTTGATTAACAGCCCCACTATCTTGTTTTTGAAATTTTTTAATCACAGATGATGTTACACTTGTCATGGTAATATCTATTTTTACTTGAACAAAAATATTATTAATAAAACGTTATACCTATTCTATCTATAAACCAATAAGCCAGTCAATAATCTGTCTACCTATGTCTCTCTCTCTATGTATATGTGTGTGTGTGTGTGTGTGTGTTGTTTGTGTTTGTGTTTGTGTGCGTGCGTGTATGTGTTGTGAATGTGTGAATACTATGTTTACAAAAGTGCGAGACTGCTGATGTATGTGCATGCACAATATATTCTAGACGAAAATAATAATATAATAATAATACCTGGTATAATAATATTATAATAATAATAAAATAATTATTATTAATAATAAATAAATAAATAATATATATAAAACAAATTATATTAATATATAATAATATAGTATAATATATTGGCATTGATTATTTAATATAATTCATAAAATAATAATATATCTTATTATTATTGAAATTATTAGTTTGTTGTTGTGCCTAGGTGTGCACTTTGGGATATTATACTAGCCCTAGGCTAGCCGCCTACATGTTAATGTACTTCAACTTAGCACCTTAATATATAATAATTAAAAATTATAATTTTGTACAATATAAATAATAATAATAGTCGTCTTCTAATTTATTATTTCGCTTTCTTGTAATACTTTCTATTTAGTTCAATATTATATAGTATCAAGTAGTACAATACGTCGTCCCTATTAATAAACAACAGGTGGTCCTCCCTCTCCCATACTACTGTGCTACCTGTACATGCAGTAACTATACTAATAGAAGCCTTTCACTTGGAATAGTATTCATGGTGGTATAATCCACTCCTTGGCACCTTGTATCCATTCATTCACTCCATTTTAATGCGTACTATTTGGAAGCTAGCCCTGGGAGATTGCCCGCCCTGTATAACTATTAAAATAAATATCTAATATACCGTATATAGAATAGAAACTTGAATCATAAAATAGAATTACAGACACACAGTGGTGGCTCTATATCTACTGATGATGATCATTTTAAATTAAAATCAATTATTATTACAACATCATTATCACATATTTAATAATTATTTTATTACAAATATTATTACTACAGTATTTACTATTGATTATCATAATCAATCATGATAATTAATTTTTAAGACGTAAATAAATGATAGCAAAACATTACACAATGTAAGATATTTGTACCAGTCTTACATTAGTAGAGCTACGTGCCTACATTCACATGTACTACCTGTATGAGCGCTTATAATTTATTATTATTTACTATATATATAGATACGTAGTACGCGTATTGCATTATTTATTAAATACGTAATAATAATAATATTTAAAATATAGCATACTACTATTAGAGGCTGTATATATTTTTTTTTATCATGTTATTATTATTATTATTAATAATTAATTATTATGAACTAACTATATTATTATTAGATAGTAATAGATGTGATGACAACAATAACAACACAGAAAGAAAGAAAGTGGAACGAGTATTGTATAGTTTCTCATTATCCCCTTTTGACATGAAGTATCCAGGCGTTGCAAAACTGTTAACACTTTCGACACCATCAAAACAAGGACACCAAGACATTCTATTAATATATACACATTTGAATAGATTCACAGAAATATTATGGCAGTATCCTCATCAGAAGTCAACTTATTAGTCTATCGTTATTTACAAGAATCTGGGTTTACACACTCGGCATTTACTTTTGGTTATGAAAGTCTTGTACATAAATCATCAGTAGCTAACGCAGATTTACCACCAGGTGCATTAATATCCATTTTGCAAAAAGGTCTACAATATATTGAAATAGAGGCACATTTAAACGAGGATGGGTCAGAGAGAGCTATACCAGAGCCTTTTGCGCTATTGACACCACAAGCTATACGCGATCGTCGCTTAAATGCTGTACGTGACTATAACCGTGGAGAAGAACAATTAGCAAAAGATGCAGAAGATAGGCTCAATGGAAAGTTGGTTGGTGAAGATAGCGTAACGTCTTTGAAAGGCCACACATCTGAAGTATTTATATGCAGCTGGAACCCAAGTACAGATCTATTGGCCTCTGGATCCAAAGATTCCACTGCACGGTTGTGGCAAGTACCACATGGGCGCAGTGGCCCCCCAGCCAGTGAAATGTGTATGAAAACGACACAAATATTAAAACATGTTAGGGATGGAACTAAAGTAAAAGAGCATAAGGATGTTACAACTTTGGATTGGAATTCAGATGGCACGTTGCTTGCAACGGGTACATTTGATGGCCAAGCTCGTATATGGACAAAAGGCGGGGAGTTAAAGGCAACATTGACCAAGCACGCTGGGCCAATTTTTTCTTTGAAATGGAATAAATCTAGTAACTATTTATTGAGTGGTTCCGTAGATAAAACAGCTATTGTATGGGATGCAAAGGAAGGTACAGTGAAACAGCAATTTGAATTCCACAAACAGCCTACTTTAGATGTCGATTGGAAAGATGAAACCGTATTTGCAACTTGCTCATCTGATAAATTAATCCATGTATGCGAACTTGGTTTAGATTCCCCAAAGGAAACATTTGCAGGGCATCAGGATGAAGTTAATGCAATTAAATGGGACCCATCAAGACGTCTTTTAGCATCTTGCTCCGATGATGGTACGGCTAAATTGTGGAGTCTCAATGCTAGCAATGGATTGAACTCCGATGGAGGTGATGGAAGTCAAAACGCCAATGAAAATGACAATAGTGACAAAAAGTTGGATGGTGTCGCAAAAAGCGATAATAATGATAAAGGAGACACAGCAATGTTGGTGGATGGTAATGATGATGAACCAGCGACCATCAACACTACAAGTATAAAACAATCGACAATTTCAATTACTAGTAACAAATCTCAAGATCCCAGAAACAAATGGGTGCATAGTTTCGATGATCATACAAAAGAAGTATATACAATTCGCTGGAGCCCTTGTGGCCAAGGTAGTAAAAATCCGAACAAAAATTTGTTATTAGCAAGTGCATCCTTTGATTCTGATATCATGTTGTGGGATGTTGAAACGATGAAACGCGTGCATTGGTTGAAAGAGCACACCAACCCGGTATATAGTGTATCCTTTAGTCCAGATGGAAATTATTTAGCATCAGGTGCATTTGATAAATGCTTGCATATATGGTCAGTAAAAGATGGTTCATTGATTAAAACGTATAGGGGACCGGGTGGTATTTTTGATGTTTGCTGGAATGCTGCCGGTGACAAAGTCGCTGCTGGATTCAGTGATAATTCAGTTGCTGTTATCGACTTACGAGTGTAAGTTGGCCAAACTTCATATTTATATACACATCATTTGTTGCATGATAGAAAAAAAGTGTTTTTTATTTAAATATTTTTCAATTAAAATACAAAAAATTCTTTTAAGTCACACTAAAATATCTCACTGAAAGTGCGTATATAGTGGGATTGGCGTAAAAGCCGGACGGCCAAGCTTTAATTTTTATAATTCAAGAAAATATATACGAAAGTAAAAGTTTATATTTTTTTTATAAATACATCTCATATGATATCTGTGATAATAAAATTACGAGAAAAAATTATTCTACACGGTCCATAGTAAACTTGTACCTTTTATATATAATTAATTCTTACTCATTTATTTAATAAAATTTTACATTTAAATGTTCTTACTCATGTACTTTCTATATATTATGCACTTACTCAATAATTTAATACGACTCGTAAAAATTTTATACCCCCTGTAAATATACGTATATTGTTAATACTCGTATTAAATATTAACTTATGTGTTATGTGTGATAGTTGTAGATTTTCTCTACTTTCGTTCGCTCTCTCTAATACTCGTAGCTGTTGTTTTCATCGTCATCATCATCTTGCTGTTGTTTTATAAACCTTATATTATATTATTATATATATATATTATTTTATTTTTTAATTTTTGTTTGTACTCAACACAATACCATATCATCTTCGTATGATACGTATAATTCTTACGTACCGAAGACTCTCCAAAAAAGAACATTTTTTTAACTCAAATTTTTATCCACGCAGAGTGTATGATACGAACATTATAGTATCATACGCTAAAAATATTTTTATTTTTTTACATTTTCATTTTGTCGTTGTTCTTGTAATAAATCAGGGTACGAATCGCTAAACCGTGCTTCAATATTCATTAATCTAGAAGCTTTACCACTAAGCGTTTTGAAACTTTTTGTACTACGACGACGATTTGTGCTTGAGGACATTTTATCGCTACTCGTATCACGTGGATCATTCATACTAGCGTTAGCGCTATCATCGGCATTATCATCGGCTATGTTAAGCCATTTTTTAACAATGGATGAATTTGAAAAATCTCCCATTTCTTCCATAGCTTTAACTCGCGTTGTAACCATATCAAGAAATCTATCTTTATACAACGCTGGTTCAATCGCACTAATATCAGCATGTAAATTCTGGTGCAAGATAGGCTCGATTACTTTTGTTTTGACTGCATTTTCTAATTTTTTATCGACATTCCAAACTTGTAAAATGTCTACCAAAGCTATAAAAACTACACATGGCGACAGCTCTGGGTTAGAAAATTCAGATTTCATACTATGGTCCTTCATACTACTAAAGCTACCTGTTAAAGACATTCGCTTTTTCAAAGGGTTTGTTGATGGCAATGATTTCGACGAAAGTGAGGCAATACTTCGCCTTCTATTATCTTTTTTCGCACGCATATTGTTCTTACCAGTGTACTCCACTTGGTTTATTGGTGTTAAAAATGCTTTCATACCACCACGTGTTTTATTCCAAAATGGTTGGACTCGATCTTGTCTAAACGATAACTCTTCTAGTGCTGTTTGAACATCGTGTTTACACTCTTGAAATGCATCCTCACCATACTTTTCAATCAATTTTCGCTTCACTGTACGGTACGACAAAATCTCTCTTCTTTTTCCGACAGGTACTATTAAATTGGACGTTGAAGCTGGCACTTTATTCTGATCAGCGGTAGAAAAGGAAGAAATTCGCCCGCTGTTGTGAATTACAGCTGTTTGAATCATATCATCGAGTTTACCGAGAAGGCTAATCTTGCGCTCTTTAAGGCTTGGTGTGATATTTTTATCACTATTTGTGCCCGACTCGTTTTCCGTACGGTTTGTTAAAGTGTCTAAACGTTCTTTTGGTAATTTATTAAAGCTTGGTCTGCGATGACTTCCCATTATATCAAAATCAGTAATAGGATCATTTAATAAAATTGCCGAATCAATACCATTGTTTTGTGGGGGAGATTTATTTAATAGTTTTGATACAGATAACTTTAATTCCTTTTGTTCCTCTGTATAGCCAATGTCGGTATCATGATTGTATATCCCTAGTAACAAAGAATAATCCATGATAGTATGCTTCTTCAAAAATTCTACATCTTTTTCACACTGATTTAACAAACGATTTCGATATTTTAATGGTATGACGATAAATTTATTTAAATCCATATCCTTTAGTGTATGTGTTGCTACTTTTTGCTTTTGTCGTTGTAACAATGCAATTTTTCTACTGCTACCAATGCCATCTTTTAAAGAGATTGCGTCATCATCATCGTTAATACCCAAGCCACTAAAGTCATTGCTAAACGACAATGAGGTTTCTTCGTCGTCGCTTGGATTTAATGAAGGATGATCCCCATCATATTCGTGTAGTTGGCTTCCAGCGCGTTGGATTCTGAATTTGTTTTTACTGCCATCTTTTGTCTCTCTTCCAACCGTCGAACCTTTCAAATCATATTTTTCTGAAATTGGCAATTTTGTATAAAATACATTTCGCATTACCAATACACGCACGAATTTATTTTCTGTGTGCTTTACTTTGTACATTCCCATGAAACGTGGCAATAAAGTATCAGCATATTGTTCAATGTGTTTCCAGTAATCAAACAACATATGCCTTAACTGATCACATTCTCTTTTTGTTATAGTTTTCAATATATATCTTTTGTCAGCTGTTTCGAAAAAAAATGACCCACTCGCCGAAGCACTAAATACTTTTGGTTTTAACGGTTTGTTGCACATTGAAAAAACATAGCTGCTTGAGCGTATACCTTGAAACGAACGTATTGCATTAAATATTTTAGGAGCATAATTTACTAATAAATTTGATTGTTTCTTTTTTGTAACACCAAGCAAGCTATTTATATTTCTCACTGTTTTACTAATTATATTATTCCGATTTCTTTCAAACGTTTGCTTATCCCATTCATCTCTTTTACCAACGCCCCCCCCAATGGCTTCATTACTGTTGTATTCATTTTCAGCAGTCTCGATCGCAGATGAAATTGCACGACCAATTTTAATTCTCAGTTGTTCAGCTTTTAAATTTCGTTTAAATAGAAATGACTGATGGTATTTACTATTGTTATTACTACCAGCATTATTATTTTTTTCAATGGTACGTGTTGGTATCTCAGACTCGCAACGGTGTATTCGCCCTGGCTTTGTTGTGTGTCGGACGGGGTTTGACTTTTTTCTTATATTCACGGAAAATCGTGGCAAAAATCTAGATACTGGTTTTGACTTTAGTTCATTTGTATCACGTAAGTTATTATCATTATTTTTGCTGTTATCAATATCTACATTTGCATTTTTTAAACAAGGAGTAGGTTCAGACATAACCCTACGTAATACCCCGGCGTTTTCACTACTTGATCGTTTTATACGTCTAATAGCAGCAACGCTACTTCGACCTTTTCTCGAACCGGTACTGTGGACAAGATTTAGGATTCTTCTTTCATCCCTGAGTTGACTCAACTCAGAGACAGGACGTCTCTCTTCGTTAAAGTTAACTGGTGAAACACGTACAAACGCATCCTCCATATCTATATTGCCTGCACTGTCGCCATTACTTGTGGGAAAGGAAGCCATTTTATAAAAGGTTAGATACTCTATTGATGCAAACTTAATAACAACATTTAGATCCACTTATAGCTATTATCAACGTAGTTACACTCTTTTGAGCCAAAAGGAATTGTGATTAGCTTGTATTAGCTTATAGGATGTACATTCTTCTTCTTTCTTCTTAATAGTTAGTAGTGCTATTTAATTTTATTATTATTTACTATTATTATTATTTATTGTTATTATTATCATTATTGTTAGTAGTATTATTTATTATTATTTATTATTATTTATTATTATTCTCCCTGATGAATATAGGATATTATAGATATGCACGTGTGCACCATATCATTATTATTTATTATTATGATATTTTTATTAAACATACAAACAACTTAAACTACAGCTCAGCTCCCAGCTGGCTAGGGCTGGGCCAGCTCCCAGCCCAGAGCTCATAAATATTAATAATACATGGCTGCGTATAGTTGTTTTATATTATTATTATTATTTATTTATTATATTATTATATACTGAAATTGCATCAACAAAGACGGAAATACTAGTATCGCACATTATATTATATTATTTCATTAGATTGTACTCCTTTTGTCATCTTGTTACACGGTATAGGATAAGGTGACTCGTTTATTATTATCGCTTTAATTATTATTGCTATTAGTTATTACAGTAATCATCCAGCCACTAATATACTATATATTACCTTAGATATTATTATCGAATAGTATCATAGTACTAGCACCATGATTGTAGTTATTACACTGTATAACGACAATACCAGAATACTACTATCCAAACCGATCATGCTGTAAGTTAGTTATTATTAATTGACTTACAGTAATTAATATATTGTATTAATAATAATATTCGCAAGTTATACAAAAAGGTATTACTCGTATTATACCACAAAAATATTTTAATCCGTAAAACACATAGGATTATGTTATTTACTCTTCTGCGGACTCTTGGGACTTTAGTTTCTCTCTCATTTTTTGTACCCTCTGTACAATTGCTGGTTTTTCAGCATCTGTTACTTCATTCAACAATTTATATTCTAGTTTGTCCAATTGTTCTTCGCTTTCACTACTTCCACTTTCAGTTCCAGTTCCAGTTTCACTACCAGTTTCACTTCCAGTTTCACTTCCAGTTTCACTACCAGTTTCACTACCAGTTTCACTACCAGTTTCACTACCAGTTTCACTACCAGTTTCACTACCAGTTTCACTACCAGTTTCACTACCAGTTTCTCCCTCACTCAAATTTTTGGCAACATCACCTGCATTTTCATCACTATCGTCGTCTTCATCGCCATCACTACCACCATCACTTTTAGTAGCAACACCCGTTGCATCTTTTTTATCACTAGATTTCGCAACTAGACTTTTTGATTTCCTATTACCATCATCAACATCTTCAGAATCATCGTCTTCATCGTCAGAACTGCTTCCTGTCTTATCTTTTTTATCACTGTTTTTTGTCGCAGCATCTGTTGCATCTTCGGCATTACCTTTTTTTGCACCAGTTATGACAGGACCTCTTGGCTTTCTATCACTAGGGCTATCAGCATCTAACGCTTCACCTTCTTCTTCATCATCGTCTGATTCTTCGCTATCACTGCCACCAGTTATGCTTTCAGTTTTTTTTGTTTCCTTTTTATCATCACTTTTACCACCGGTAGCGGATCCTGTTGCGAGGGCATTTTTCGCACTAGTATCAGTATTTACTGTTTCCTCTGGTGTATCTTCGTCATCACTACTGTTTCCTGTAGCAGCACCGGTAGGGCCTTCGTTTCCTGTAGCACTTCCTGTGGCAGCTCCTGTGGAACCTTTGTTTCCTGTAGCACTACCAGTGGCAGCTCCAGCGGAACCTTTGTTTCCTGTAGCACTTCCAGCGGCAGCACCAGTGGAACCTTTGTTTCCTGTAGCACTTCCAGCGGCAGCACCAGTAGAACTTTTCTTGCCTGTAGCACTTCCAGTCGCAGTACCGGTAGCACCCCCGTTTCCTGTAGCACTTTTTGTACTATTTTTTTTCTTATTTGCAGATCTGCTTTTTTTAGAATCTTTTGATTCGCCATTCTCTGATGTTGCTTTAGTTGCGTTTTTAGCTTTTTCCTTTTTAATTTTATTCACTCCTGAAGGCGATTGTACTTCTTCACCATCATCTGCTTCTTCTTCTTCCTCTTCCGACGCTCTAGTTTTTTGTCCCTCTCCTGTGGCCGCATCTTCCGACGTAGAACTGCCCGTAGGACTCGCTATATTTTTTTCTTCGGCAGTCACACCTTTCACAGATATTTTAGGCTTTATATGAAATTTACTGCCATAGCCGACATTTAGGCTGCTTCCTTTAAATATAGTTACAAAATTCATCTTTTTCATTTTACGGAGTAATATGGCTGTACTTGCCTCATCAAAACTTGTTACTTTGAATGGGACTAAAATACCACCACCATCGCAAACACCAACGCAAAGTTTGACCGTTTTTAAAACAACATCTACAGTGCTGCGCTCTACATTTAATGCCCTTGCCACCGTTTCCTCGAACACATCCTCATTAAATTCCTTTAACGTTACGGGTTTCAAACGTGCAACGGCACCAATATCAAAATCACCATCATCCGTTTTTGGTTTATTTTCCTCATCTTGTGGTTTTACAACATCAACCAAAACTTTAGGTGGGGGTTCACACGGGCACAAACCGTTACATGTGCCACACTTTGGTTTCTCCTCGCATGGACATAGTCCGTCGCATGTACCGCATTTTGCAACAGGAGGTGGAGGTTTTGGTTTCTCCTCGCATGGACACAGCCCGTTGCACGTACCGCATTTTGGAACAGGTGGTGGAGGTTTTGGTTTATCTTGGCATGGACATGCACCGTTACACGTGCCGCAAATCGGTTTTGGCAGCAATACATTAGTTTCGTTTACGCATGGGCATACGGCACAACCACATTTTGGTTTTTCCTCTATTACTGGACAAGGGCAATCGCCATTGCATGTACCGCATTTTGGAATAGGTGGAGCTGGTTTTGCTTCTTCTGCATGGCATGGGCAACCACCATTGCATGTACCACATTCTTTTGGATTTGTAGCGTTTAGTACATCCGCCAAAGTATGCGTCGGTGCAGTCTCGCTAGAGCAGGGACATACTTTACACCCACAAGTTTTTTTCACTGGTACATGCACAACAACCTTTTTTGGTTCTTCACATGGGCATTTGCCATTGCAAGTACCACACGCAGGTTTCTCATGATGATGCAACACGGTTGCTTTTGCATGGTGCTCGGTAGCTGCTACTACTTTTGATTCAGGCCCTTCTTCACCGGTTACGTTTGCATGGCGCTCGGAAGTTGCTACTACTTTAGATGCTGCAACTTGTTTGTGGCATGGGCATGGTGTCCCAGAGGGAACTTCAATAAAATTCATTCCGTCGCAAGTACAACTCGGAGTACCGTCACAAAAATCTATTCCCATTAACGATTTGCAATTTTGCAAAGCGCTTGCTAAAGCAGCATTTACTTTTTTATTGGGAGATTTTTTCTCAAATACAGTTCCATCTGCGGTATACCTTTCAACTTTACCTTCGATTTCATGCATATATTTTTTATCGTAATAACTAACAATATGTTTCCTTAACCCTTCACACTCAAAATGTGGTAGTTCCTCTGGAAAACCATCACGTAAATTTTTACAAATAACACTTGTAAATGTGGCTAGGCCAAACTCGTTGTATGCACCTCTTTTAGCTTCATTTTTTACTATAACACGCCCCGTTTCAACTGCACTATCACATATTTCACAGATATGCATACGACGTTTTGCTCTATCTAGTCTCAGTTGGCGAATACTTGTAATACGTTTATGTTCCTCAGCTTGTGCTTTCAATTTACCGTAGTATCCAGTAGGGACCGTTGGTGGAACAAAAGTAGATGGTTCATTATTGGTATTTTCCACTTTCATTTTTGGTTCTGACCACTCAACGTATTTTGTGCCCACATAACCACCATTTGGGTGACTTTTGTCTGAGTTATAATGTTGTACAAACTGTACACCGTCTACTTGAAAACCTTTATGTTGAGATATCATTTTACTATGTGACTCTTTCGCAACTGTTACATTTTCACCCTCCGCTATCAAATTATTTGACTTTGCTGGATATTCTACTTTACCAACAAAAGGACCCTTTAACGGTTCCTTTTTTTCAACTACATTCACATCCGCAGTTGGGTTGCAATTATCTGTACATGGTATTTTCTCCGTAGTCATACTTTGAGCAGGTTCGTTCATCCGTAAACCGCCTTTTAGACCATCAACTACAACGGCATGATAACAACTTAATACGACTAACAACAGTATTAAATAATCCTTCATATTAGTAATTGTCTCCGTGAACCTTCACTCTAAACGAGGCAGCTATGTTCAATTGCTTTACACCGAATAAACAATTAGCAGTATGTACTGAACTTAAACTCCGCGGCAGAGCACTTGTGTGTGTGTGTGTGTGTGTACCAATTGCAAGTGTGTTGAATCGATCACGTTAATTAACAATAATAATAATGCAGTAGCTATAATAGCGGGCTATAGTAGAATGAACAAGGTTTGAGGATGTTGTTTTAATTCGTCCATACTACGCAGTGTTACCTATATTTCATTATCAATGTTGTAGTGTGTTATCGAGTCGCCCCACTTTTTTTTTTTCTTCTAAATTGTGTTCTGTGCTTCTCTCTTCATTCAGCAAGAGCTCACACCCTTCCCACAACAATACAACACGTTGTACTTGATCTGCCATCAAATGGGCTATTACTACGACCTACGACCAGCATAGCATCAAGCATCAGCATAGGATCGGCTCATCCTTCCCACAACAATACAACACGTTGTACTTGATCTGCCATCAAATGGGCTATTACTACGACCTACGACCAGCATAGCATCAAGCATCAGCATAGGATCGGCTCATCCTTCCCACAACAATACAACACGTTGTACTTGATCTGCCATCAAATGGGCTATTACTACGAATATTAGCTAGCACAACATGTAGTCGTCTACTCGATTCCCTTCGTTCTTCCCTGCTACAGCCCATAAATAAGGTTTATAGTAGTCGTCATCAAGAGCCACAAAAAATACTTAAAAGAGAAAAGTGCAAAATAGTAATAGGCACATAGTAATAATAATAGGAGACACTCACCAAGTTCTTCAATTATTTCAACAATTATTACTGTATTAGTACTACTGTATTATGTATTATTATGGATCCAACTTTGTCATGTTTTTATGTACAATTACAATTTAAATTGATACACCTCCGCATGCACCTTAATAATAAAAGACGAAACTCTGCACTCTTTGATTGTTAGTAGTGCAAGTGTTTCCGGTGCTATTCTCCTCGTACTTGTGTGCCAGGGTAAAGATTCAGTTAAAGCTCCTGATACACTCATTAATATATAATAATAAAAAAGAGCTAAAAAATTATATAATAATACTAATACTAATATGTCAATAATAAAATAATAAAACGAAGGAGAATAGTTCCAGAGTTTGTGCTGGCGAGCTGCCCCGTCGTTTGTTAATTTGACTTTCGACTTATGTTTTCAGATACGCCATTGCATCTTCAAATTTATTTTTCTCTGCTTTCAATGTGTGGCCTTGTAAATTATTTGAATATTTATTGATCAGTTGATTAATTAAGTTGCACTGCCACCCAGTTTTTACTTCCTCGCGAAAAGAACTGCCACGTAAAAGCACATCGCTTTTGCCTATGGCATCGCTTTTTTGGTGTGGAATTTCTTCAGAAAACCGACCAAATAATTCAGGAACTTGCAATTTTCCTTTCACTATATCATCGCATGCTACTAATAAATCATACGCTATTTCATCTGTTACCACTGAATCACGGTTGTACGCAGGATGCTTCAAAACAAATTGCCTCATCCAACTTGCTGTAGTTAATAATTTGCCACTTGCACGCATGCTTAAAAACTCGCAATATGTCTCAATTTGCATACGTACAATTGGATCGCATTCAATTATATCTAAATATGCATAAATCAATGGAACTAAACCGGGAAAACGACCTGTTTCTAGGCTTTTCCCCGATAGAATTTCGTTAATGGATAACGGTGTACAGCAATGTTCTTCCTTATCTGTATAAGTTGTATTCTCGTCATCGCCGCATTCCTCTGCTAGTGGTACAACATGATTACGAAAGAAAAATTTCTCGCGTACAACTGCACCACGATTATGCGCTCGTTTCATATTTTCATCAACTTTTGACATAGGCATATATAAATTTAAATCAAAAAATAAAATTACACGGGATGATAATGCAATGAAAACGGAAAAGGCAGCGTTTTCAAATTCGGTTAATTGCACTTCTGTAGAGCGGAATTCAACACGCCATCCAATATCAGGCGAATCTTCAGCGCTTGGAGGTGGTGGCTTCCAACGAACACTTTGCCAATTGGTTGATTGGATGTTTTCAAAATGATCTACATTATTTGCATCGTCGATTTCGATCCTTTCCTTGTATATCACCAATGGATCTCGGATGAATAAATGCGCGATATGTTTTGCAAGCAAATTCGGAAGGCCGGCGGCTTTTAACTCGTTCAACGTATCGCCATCGATTTCCAATGGCAAATCATTGTATGCATCACGGTAGTACTTATTTTCTGATATGAAGGAGTCAATCGAATCGTATCTAGATTTTCGTATTCTTTTACCCCCAGGACCAGATAACGTTCCACCTCTTGATGCCCCAACGCCACGTTCAATTTCCGTCCTATCGTCAACAGAACCAGATATAACGTTCCACCGCACATCTGTATCTACTAAACGCCCTTTTAAAATTGGACAAGCTCCACCTAAAGCTAATAATATTGGTGCTAGTACCGCTAATTGATCGTACAAACGCAATGATTCTGTTAAGTCCCTTGCCTGGAATGTAACTTGAAGACAGCAACATCCCATGCCAAATGCCATACAATCCATTGTAACAAATTCTTGTTTTCCCATTACTGTTGGTGCTACAATTGCGTTGTTGCTGCTGCTTAACTTCATGTTACTGCCATTGTTGTTGTTGTTTACGGTAATTTTTCCATCGTGTTTCGTATTTGATTTATCACTATCAACCTCTTCACTAAGTTGGAACATTGTTTCAGTGTTACCACCATCATTATTATTAACTTCACTACCATCCGTTAATGCCCTCTCCCCCTGCTTTTTATTATCTTGAAATATGGGCACACGAATATTCACATTTGAGCCACGTCTTCTGCGAATATTTTCGGTCAATGTCCAAAATCGGGGATGTGGATTAATTACAGCGTCTGATACACAGTCCGATTGCGCGTATATTCCACCTGGCTTAGAAAATGGAAATGTAAATTGCCCAACTCCTAATGTAGGAAATGCAACAATTGTCATTGCATATTCGTCATCGAGCAGCACCGACTCTATTCGACTTCTCCTATCGTGCATGTTTTCAAAAACTTTCAATAGATCTGCGCTTTGTCCTCCGTACGGTTTGCTAGGCACCGCCTCTACCATCCAATTTCCATATTCAGGTCTCCAGGCAGTTGTTGAGTTTCCTCTTTTTTTCAACTCTTTCTCCTGCGCTTCTAAAGTACCAATAATGTCTTTAGCACGAAGGGAAAGGTAAACTTTTTTCTTTGAGTGATCATATTTCAGTATCATATATTCAATTTCATCGCCTAGTATTTATTTAAATGATTAAATTAACACATGTTAGTAAATTTCAGAATGAAAATGTTTATAAAATGAAATGTATATCATATATACTATATGTACCTACCCCATAACAACTTATCGTTTTTCCTACCCTTCACTTTGTTGTATGTGCTAATAAATTGTTTCACTCCGTGTTTTCGTATATAGTCCAAATATGGCAAGGAATCTTTCCATGCGAGTGGGGTCCCGTCATCCAGAAATCCCATTGTATTTTACTACATAAAGTAAAAAAATTATGTATATGTTGTAATTTTGCAGGGAGTGCGTGATTGCCGCGGTCATAGGTACAATTACATATTATATATGTGTATATATCATAATAATAATAATAATAATAATAATAATATAAATAAACACCCGAGAATAATATTAATATAATTAATTAATATTGTAATAATAAATACAATAACAAATATAATAGTAATATAATATGTGTGTTAAAGTAATAATAATAATAATAAATAAAAAAAAATGCGTTATAGAGTATAATAATAAATACAGAGTATAATAATAGGTCTAAATCTCATTGCTGAGATTTTTTGCATGTAGACTCGAATTGGGAAAAAAAGACATTATACAGTATTATGTTGCTCGTTCGCACGGTCGGCGTAGTAATTAATTAAAGTAAATATTAAAATGCGAGTTGGTACCATCCATGCTGGCCCAGCTGGCTTGGCTGGGCTGGCTAGCCGGGCATGCTAATATACATAGTCGTCTATTGTATAATAACTCCTCGTAGTACACCACTATATGAACAGTACGAGGAATCAAAAGTGAAGAGTATATGATTTGAGTTGTACTTAACATAATTAGTCTTTTTGAATATTTCTCCTATATCTGAATACTTGTTAGAATACCTCCAATGGTATTCACCTGGCTCCGTACAATAAGGTGCCGATATAAGCACATAATAATGAAATAATAAACATTCCAAGGAGAAATTATTAATAAATTAGAATACTTAATAAATAAATATACTATATTAATTACGATACTATATACTGTGTGTACAACGAAATGTATTATACTTTAACTTGTAAATTACTAGATAGATTATATTATCTGTGTTGTTTCGCCCAAATTTGCATGCCACACAAATAAAATTTATACAAACGTAAACAAGAATAATCTAGTATTCAATTAAATACTTAGAATTATAATTGCTTTGGCACCATAGCAATACTGTAGCTTTCCACAACATCACCTGGAATTAATTTAATACCATACAATCCTTTGTCTTGCATATTATCATCAGCGTCCTCGGTGTCTGTTGCTTCAGTAGTTGTAGTTGATTTTGGGACTAGTTGAATGCCACATTCGCCGCCGTTGCCAACTTGCTTTGCGTCATCCTTGAATATCTTCATTGTTTTTACTTGTAAGTTATCATATATTAATTCGTCGTCTCTAATTACACGGTAAAATTGATCTTTTTTTATGGTCCCACTTGTTACTTTCATACCATTGATTTGATACTTTATTCCACGTGAAGGGCCATTTATCTCAAACGTATCCAAGACTTCTGCACGGCCTGAAAAGGATTCACTTTCCACTTTCGGAATCATATTGGTCATTTTTTCATCTAAATCATCTTCTAAACGATATATAATTTTATGGTGAACCACTTCTACGCCGTGTTGTTGTGCAAGTGCGGATGCATCTTTTGCAATTTTAGAATTGAAGGCATAGATAATTGCACCAGAATCACCTGCTGCATAAATATCGGTAGCAGTAATATCTCCAGTTCCTGTCATTGCTACAAAAACATTTACAGAACCGTTGTATTTTTCAACCACCTCTGAAAAGCATTTTTCTAGCGCTACTAACGTGCCTGTTGAATCAGCTTTTAATATAATGTTCAATTTATTTTCTTCGGCATCTTCCTCAATATTGTCCTGTCTTTCCTTATCTTTCACTGCACGCCTCAATGTACTTTTATTCATTGCATCATTATACTCATCATCTTGCTGGCGTAATCTCATCTGGGCAAGGGAGCCTCTGCGCCTTAACTCGGCACGGTGCTCGGCGATAGCAACGCATTGTCTTTCATTATCCACCACAAAAAAATCTTCCCCAGAAGTTGGGGGCCCACGAAACCCAGTGACTTGTACAGGAACGCCTGCACCTGCAGATTTTAACATTTTTCCATGGTCATCTTTTATTCGTTTTATTCTTCCCCATTCTTCTCCTACTACGACATAATTATTTTTTTTCAATGTACCCCATTGCACTAGCAAATCAGCAACTATTCCCGATCCGCGCTCAAAACTAGATTCTAGTACAATTCCTTCGCCCGGATCTTTTGGATTGCTTTTTAATTCCAACAACTCTGCATGCAAAGATACTGCATCAACAAAGTCATCCAGTCCTTCGCCACTTACTGCTGAAAGTGGAATTACTTGAACATCCCCTCCCATATTTTCAGTGACGATTTCATTTTCTAACAATTGACTTTCGATATCCTTAATCGATCTTTCAATGTCCAGATCCCCTTTATCTATTTTCGTCATTGCAACTATTAAGGGAGCATTGTTTTTCTCTAGCGATACCCGGGCTATATTAAGTGCCTCCACAGTTTGTGGCATGATGCCATCTTCAGCAGCAACAACAACAATATTTATATCTGAAGCATTTGCACCTGTCTCTCTCATAAATGAAAATGCTGCGTGTCCAGGTGTATCTATAAAAGTAAGATTCGTACCACTTTGACTTTTCAATGTGAAACCACCAATTTTTTGAGTTATGCCGCCACTTTCGCTGCTTCCAATAGCAGATTGGCGCAGCGTATCGAGCAATGTCGTTTTCCCATGATCAACATGCCCCATGATTGTGACAACTGCAGGTCGAGTAGGGGTTCTATCATTAACAACACGGTCAGATCGCTTTCTATCTAAATGACCCTCCTCTCGAAAAATTGGGATCATACCGCTTTCCATAATCAATAACTCCGCAATGTCACTCGGCACTAATGTATCAGAGTTGTATCCTGGTTCTCCCATATCCGATAATGTTTTCGCCAGCATTTCCTCACTTAGCCTCATAATTCCTGCTAACACGCCCAATTGTACTTCCTCGCGCGAAATTAAAATCTTTTCCCCCGCACGTTTCCTTAAAGTCGCAAAATGAGCTTGCCGTTGGGTTAGTTGCTTTTTTTTGTTTCCTTTACGCTTTTGTCGATTACTTGCGTTTGTCTTACTTTCCCTATGACTTGATATTAATGAATCTAACATACTGCATGCGACTTGTACCGTGTCTTTGGTGCCACGTATATACACAGGTTTATATTCCGCTGATGAATCTTCAGGATAATGATGTGGTGGTCTTCCGGGCTTTCTGCTTTCATCCAAGACAAAAACGGGACTTTCGTCTTCAAACTTAACACTTAATGAGACAGGCATCATTATTTCAGTGCCAGATTCCCTTTGTATTCCTTTAATATTAATCCCTTTTGGGCCAATCACAAAGCCTAATGCGTCTAATGGTACAAACTTTAAAATTAGGTCGCTATAGTTTTCCTGGAAAGATTGTGCATTGTATACATTTAAAGCCCTCTTTTCAGCGAAGTCTAAATCTTCTTTTTTACCAACTAGCTTCAGGACAGAGCAATCAAAATGGTTTGCGATTTGCGACAGTCGAATATTGTCATATGCAGGGTCCTCTTTGTAAACATGGTAGAGGTAATTTACATCGTGCATTCTACTTTTTCCGCGTTTAAACCACTTTGGAAGATAAATACTTCTTTCTTCAAGTTTACCTAAATATTCATTGCATAAAAATGCTTTAAACTGTTGTCCATGGCTTTCGCAAGTAGTGATTATTCTAGCTTCCGTTTTCGCTTCATTTAGTCTCAAACATAAAAACTTATTGCTGCTGTCCTTAATTTTGCTATTATATTGCTGCACAAGTTTATCAAAGTGCTTTGGATCCTTCGTAAGATATTTATATGCATTACTTCCCTCCTCTAGCGGCACTGTAGTCGTACACGTCACTCCTTCCAATGCTTCGACGCCTAATTCTAAGCCATCAGTATCCATAGCAGAGATAGAAATTAAACTGATTCCATTATTATCTCTAGTCCGTTGTTTGCTTAAAACATAATCGTTAGTAAATTTGATCTCGTCTGGTAGTTCATTTAATAATGACGAAGAACAATAGAATGTCTTCTGCGGGAACATTTTTGTTTTGAACTTTTGAGCCAAATCAGTCACAGTTTTCTTCATAATATTCATGTTTTCCTCGTTTACATCATCGCCGTAAAATACTAAAACTGCCTCCTTTCGATCTGTGATACGCCAATTCCTTCTGACGTTTGTCCTTTGCTTTTTCTTTTTCTTTTTCTTTTTCTCAGGCACAAATAAATTATTCATGTTATTTGAATCGCTTTCTACATCTGCTATGTACAACACATCAATGTTTTTGCTTTGAAGTATTTCTTTCAGTTTTGAAATTATCAAATGCCTGTACTCCTTTTGCCCCATCGCATGATACATTCCAAATTTTAATGGCATAATTTCCTTTTCACCTTTTATGTCGTCTAACCAGTGCGAAAAAGTACAATTCTCCTTGGTATTGCATACACCGTTCTTTAATATACTTGGACAAAATGGACGATTGCTGTCCTTGGACTTAACAAAATTAGAAAAGGTTTTATAAGCTTGTTCTAAAATTATGGTATCTTTTGCATGTAAACTGAAAAGAGGTTCGTTCGACGAATAATGCGGTTGAATTATTACTTTGTTGTTGAATTGTTTTGAGATACGTATGGCCTCATCGTTGAATGTTCGTTTCATTTTGTTCCATTGTGATTTATCCATAGGTTTTATTTGGACAAGTTTTAAATTTGGCGAAATTTTCAAGTTACTAACATCATGATTATATGGGCATTTCATGTCAAAACATTTTTTATCAATATCAGGAGGAATAAGACACTTTCCATACTCTGAAAACTCTGGACAAATCACATTATGCAAATCTGTGTTTTGGGAGACATTATATATTCCAGATTTTGTAAATATATCAAATATTTTATCATAATGTATCTCATTCTCTTGATATAATTGTGGTATTTTTGCAAATTTGTTGTAGGTCTCGTACAATCTGTTATACAATAGTGTTATGTCTTCGTCATTAGTGCCATAAATTAAAAATGCCTGTTCTGATTCATTTGCATCTTGAAAATCAGAAAAAAGTATAGATGCTGTCTCAATGTCATAATTTAAAATATCAATCAATGATAATGATTTTTCAACAAATGGTCCATTTACAATTGATTGAACTTTGTGCGGCTTCAATCGTAACATAAAAGATACAAATGCTGGCCAAGATGTCTTATCATTGATATCATCATAAGGTCTCATAAATATTTTTATATGATCTGTCCCTACAGGTACACTAACTTTATGGTGATCAACATTATTATAGGTATTTTGATCCTGATAATATTTAACATAATCGCCATTAGAATACGCATTTTTTTCATTTAATTTTAATTTAATTTGTTTCCGGCGATTTCGTGAATTGGTATTATGCGAACCCGAACTATCGGTTAGAACTGATCTTGGTAAATAAATTGAAGTATTGTAAAGAATGTTTGTCTTGGACTGTGGATATTTCAGAAGCAACAACTCTCCTAGTAGCACTATATTATGAGACAGTTTATCTATACTATTTGCATCTGCACCATATACAACAGCTGTGTAACCAGACGCGATAATATTTATTGTCTGTTTTTCAAAATTCTTTATAGAATAATTTGAAAATATATCAAAAGCAACATCCTCCTCCTTTACTAATTGGAATCCTAAATCCGTTATTTGTTTGTTATCCTCATCTGCTAAAATCCAGGCAAAATCTTCACCAACTGTACCACTTGAAAATAAATGAGAGATCTGTGTGCGAAAATGTTTTATGCTACAAAAATTTGCCATTGGCTGTTCGACACTGACATATTGAAATTTGTAATTATTGTTATAGAAGTATTTTTCAATATCATGCTCCATCTTACAGTTCTTGTCAAAGCAATGATTATCATGTAAAATATTTTGGCACAGCACATTTCTAAATTTTGTAACTGGAATAATTGTTGTACCTTTGGCCTCGTGCGCATCACCCTCAGCGTTTATTATTTTTTCAATTTTTTCCCCCTGTGTTTTTGTCTCACTTTCCACTTCAGTTTTGACAGAAGATCTAATCGTGGAGTAGGTATGATTCAAGATAGTATGGCCATTCCTTGTCATTATACGAGGAGATACAAATCTCGATAGTGGCAATGAACGATTTACAGTATTATAGGAGCTACACAACTGATGCCTTCTCTTACATATATTGATATTATTTTTCACAAGATTTTGTTTCCGAACAACATGTTTTAGAAGAAATCGCGGGGAAGAGGAAATATAATATTGCATGATTTGTCTGCTATTTGAATATTCGATGTCTGGGAACCCTTGCTCTTTCAGAATTCGTGCCGTGTTGAAACATACAATGGGATGTCGTGAGGTAAATGTTATTTCCAGTGAAGCGAGTTTTTGTTGCTGCCTGGACAACTACTATATTCAGCAATTTGATTAATAATTCTATGTACTACTACTACTACTATTATTATTAATTATATATTATTAATTATAATAAATAATAATAAATTTTTCTTTTAGTAGTACATCATACACCATACACATGCATAATAATTGTAATAATAAGAGTGCATTATTATCTACCACATAATAATGATAATAATAACAATAAGAAGAATGATGAATGATGATAAAAAAATGGACGGCTCTATACTACGTAAAACTAACTATGTATTCCAGTGTTCAGATATTTCGGCCTTAATTTTTTTTTAATGTTGATGTAGTGGTGGATGATGATTCCATCATTTTTTATTATTTATTATAATCCTTATTATTATTATTATTATTATTATTATTATTATTGATTATTATATATTATTATTATATATT
>JACKZZ010003525.1_pt1 | contig 24892 bp, 21 predicted proteins | sample 8027871 | NCBI WGS metagenome assembly JACKZZ01 (sample SAMN15724774, study PRJNA655200) | protist metagenome | isolation source: fluorescence activated cell sorting (FACS) single amplified genomes of... | place: USA: West Boothbay Harbor, Gulf of Maine | collected 2000-07-19 | reverse complement strand
ATTAAATTATTCAGTTTTTTAGATTTTAATACAGGATATAATAGAGATAATTATCGATTAAGTATTTCGTCAAATTGTAATTCTGGAATGGAAAGACATTATACAGAAAAATATTATGTATTAAAAAACCCGTATTTTATAGAGAATATAGAAAATATTGTAAAAGATACATCAATAAAAATAAAAAATGTTATAATACCCATTCGTGACTTAAAAATGTCAGCAATCTCACGTGTAAAACACGGAAAACAAAACGGAGGATTATGGAATGCTAATGACGAATTAAGTCAAATTAATTTTTATAAAAATATATTAACAAATTACATATTTATTGCTACAAAATATGAAATTAATACAATATTTATAGATTTTGATAAAATGATTAATGATGAAATATATTTATTTAATAAACTTAAAAATATTTTAAATGACAAACAAATTGATTTAGATACATTTTCACGTGTGTATAATGAGGTTTCATTAATTTCTAAACCTTAAATTGTATTTTTATAATCGGCGTTTAAATGTCCAAAGGTGTATAAACATTTATTCCTTTAAATGTTTATAAAAAATAATTATTAAGTGTGTTATTTAGAATGCTATCATCTCAAGGTCCTTTAAATTCCAATATTCACAACTTCCGCCTGGGATGGGTCTTCTAATAATAAATGGGATTTTCTTTTCTCTCAATTCAAGTTCTGCGATAATATAACTATCAACTATATTTTCTGGAATTTTTACAAGTGGTTTTGAACCTGTTTCGATTTGTTTTGCGCGCTGTCCTAAAATTCTTGCCTTTTCATATTTCGTTAAATAGGGAATAGTTCTGTGAAGGGAATCAACAATTATATTTTCCTTATTTCTAACTACAATTGACAACTTAGATATTTCGTCATAGTTGTGATTCAAACATTCTGGATGAAAATCATTTACATAATTTTTAATTATATCGTTGTCAAATTTTTGCAAATAATTATCATCATCATCATCATCATCATCATCATAATCATTCATTAATTGTTTTGATATTTTATTTGCTCTTTTTATTGGTTCTTTAACAAGAGGTTCTCCAGTTTCATCTAATTCTTCCTCTTCATCTTCATCTAATTCTTCATCACTTTCACTCTGGTTTTTTTCATCGTAATCGTCTGAATCATTATTTTCATCTAGTTTATCATCATCAGATTTATCATCATCAGTGTCTTCATCAGAATCAGAAACATCGTTTTTTGGTTTGAATAAGGGTGTTTTTTTAACGTCTCCTATCACAGATTCAGTTTCCGAATCGTCTGAAATAGAATTGTTAGAATTGTCTGAATTGTAATCGTCGTCACTCATTGTTAATATATTAACTAAAGATAGTTTTAATATATTTATTTCAATTTTATTTAAAAATTAAATTATATCATTAAAGGTGCGTTTGCGTCATTATTTATTAATATCATTTGTTTGCCACACAGTGTCACACTCTGAACATAAATAAATGTATTTCATATTGGAATCATCATATCGTATATATATTATTTCTCTTGGTTTGTCACCAGCATTAGTATCACAATCTGGATTAGGACATAAAATTGTATTTACTCGTGGTAATGTTGGGTCTAACTTTGTATATTTATTAATAATGTGACTAAATGATTGTTCAGTTTTTTTTACGTGGGTTTTAGATACACAAACATTTTCTATAGCAAGCAATTTATCTTCGTTTCCACATTTACGACAATAATAAACCAGCTTATTTGGGTCATCGCCATTAATGCGTATGTAATACATATTAGAACAGTTGGAACAGAAATGCATTTTTGATATACTATAAATTTATAAAATATATTTCTATTTCATTTTTCTTTTAAATAATAAATATATAATTTACATAATCTCCATTATTTGTTTTGTTTGTTTTATTTTTTCAATAAGATTACTATAATCAACATTAATTCTCATAGAATAAAACCCTGTTCTAAATTCCTTTGAAACTCCTTTAAATGTTTTTAATTTATTTTCAGAAAATTCAAGCAAATTGTCGTAATTTTTTAGAAAATTATCTTTAATGTTAGGATAGAAATTTTCGAAAAATGGGAAAAAAACGCCTGGTTTTTTTTGAACTATATCACATACAGCAATATTAATGTTAGAATAAAAAATTATCTCATTATATGGTTTCATGTCGGCGTGTTTTTCACTAACGCCTGGCTCGTTTAATAATGGGTCACTCGAAAGCAAACTACAAAGTGTTAAAAGAACTGTATTAATGCTTTGACAAGATGTCCATTGATCTCCGCGCCAGGTATTTAATAAAGAAACGCACACTTTTCCAGATGTATATAAGTTGGGATTAAACCTAATATTGTCACCATTTGTGCAATATGTTACTTTCGGTGGACTGTGTGGATAATCTGTTGGATAATTTAGTTCGAAAAAATAGTATCCGCCAAAATAAGGTGTTTCAGAAGGTCCTATTATTAAGGCATACCCTTTCATAATATCCGCATCATCGTGAATATAATATATACCGTTTTCAGTAAGAGGATTTTTAATAATAAATTTAACATCCTTCAATAATCTGGAAATTGTTTCTTTTTTAATAAATGTAGTCATTTATTTGTTTATGGTGTAATTTTTAAACCGTTTTCAAAGTATAATTGCTCTAAAATATAGTTGAATAACAAGGTCTAAATCATATTATTGTTACTAATAAATAAAAAAATGAAATAGAAAAATGTAGATATAGTATATTAATAATGACAACAAATATGACATCTATGTCCCAATTTAAAGATTTGAACGAATTTTTGGCAAAGCATAGTGCTAAGAAATCAGGTGAAAATATAGGTTTCACGCATACAAGAATTGGAGATAAAGAACAAAATATATTTGCGGGCTCGTATGTTATACCTAACGAAGAGCTTCCAACATTTTATAGTTTATACTATGATAAAATTTTCAATAAAAAAAATAAAGAATATTTAACCGAAAGACAATTAGACGTTGGTGGTCCAATGGCGGTAGATTTTGATTTTAGATATAATTATGATGTAGATAGAAGACAACATACGAGTGAGCATATAAGCGATATGGTATGTGAATATGCTTTAATATTGAAAGAGTGTTATATTATAGAACCAAATAAACCGTTTAAAATTTATATTTTTGAAAAACCGAATGTAAATAGGTTATCGGATGGGTCGTTAACAAAAGACGGAATACATATGATAATAGGAATGCAAATAGATCATACAATGCAACTCTTAATTCGTGAGAAAATGTTGAGTAAATTAAGCGAAACTTGGGATGGTCTTCCATTGACGAATTCGTGGGATTCAGTATTGGATGAGGGAATTAGTAGGGGAAAGACAAATTGGCAGCTATTTGGTTCAAGAAAACCCGGTAACGAAGCATATGAATTAGCACATATATATACAATGACTATTGATGGTGCTGATGGAGAATTTGAAATGAACGAAGAAGAGGTAGCCAAATTTGATTTAAAGAACAACTTAGAAAAGTTATCGGTTCGTTACGATAAAAATCCACAGTTTGAAATGAACCCTAGAATTATAGATGATTATAATTCCCGGATACAGAATAAAAACCCTAAAATTAAAAAAGCATCAAGTAAAATCAAAATGAATTTAATTATAGAAGATGACAATGAGAACCCTGAAGAAGATTTTATATCTATTAATGAAATTATAGATAAAGATACATTGGACAAAGCAGTGAATTTAATGTTAATGCATTTAAAAACCAATGAATATGAAATAGCAGAAACACACCATTTTACTCAAGCCCTGCCCGAAAAATATTATGAACCTGGTTCGCATTTATTAAATAGACAAGTTGCGTTTGCTTTAAAACATACAGACGAGAGATTGTTTATATCTTGGATAAAATTAAGGAGCAATGCTTCTGATTTTGATTATTCAGCAATTCCTGATTTATATTGTCAATGGAAGAAATTTCACAGAACAAATCAAGATGGTGTTAAAATAACACGCAAATCAATTATGTATTGGGTTAGAAAAGAAAATTTCACTGAATATGAAAAAATAAAGCAAACTACTATTGATTATTATCTTGAACAAGCGTTTGAAACAGGTACAGAATATGATATGGCTATGGTATTAAAGCAAATGTATAAAGATAAATATGTTTGTGTGAGTTACGATAAAAAGGGCATATGGTATCAGTTTAAAAATCATAGATGGGTTCCAGATAAGGGATTGAGCCTTAGGTCTAAGATATCAGAAGAATTGTATGCTCTATTATCTTCAAAAGGCGACCAAATGGCAAAAGAAATGTGTGAATATCAAGAAGATGATGAAAGAAGAATATTTATTCAAAAGAAAGCTAAACTTGTAGGTGAAATCAGTATAAAATTGAAGAAGACTACTGACAAGGATCATATTATGAGAGAAGCAGCTGAAATATTTTATGATGGAGAATTTATTAGGCACATGGACACTAATAAATATTTGATGTGTTTTAATAATGGAATTGTTGATTTTGTTAATAAGGTTTTTAGAGAAGGATATCCTGAGGATTATATTACTAAGACAACAAAGATTAATTATGTCCCTTTTAATGAGAATGACGCTGAATTTATGAAAACAGCTAATGAAATTGATGAGTTTATGAATAAGCTATTTCCAATACCTGATTTAAATCGTTATATGCGTGACCATTTATCATCTTGTTTAATCGGTGCGAATAAAAATCAAACTTTCAATGTTTATCACGGCAGTGGTAGTAATGGAAAATCTATTATCGCAGATTTAATGTCAGTAACATTAGGTGAATACAAGGGCACAGTTCCTATTACTCTTGTTACTGACGTGAGAGGTAAGATTGGTGGCACATCGGATGAAGTATTAAAACTGAAGGGTGTAAGATATGCGGTAATGCAAGAACCTTCCAAGGGTGTAAAATTAAACGAAGGTATTATGAAGGAACTCACTGGTGGAGACCCAATTCAAGCAAGGGGGTTGTATTCTGAATCCGAAATATTCGACCCGCAATTTAGTTTGGTAGTTTGTACGAATAACTTATTTGATATTGAGAGCAATGATGACGGCACTTGGAGAAGAATTAGAAAATGTGATTTTATGTCAAAATTTATTGACGAAGGTGAGACTCATACTGATGATACTAAATATGTTTATGTTAAAGATAAAGGGTTGAAAGACAAATTGCCTAATTTGGCGCCTGTTTTCGCAAGCATGTTGGTTAAACGTGCTTTTGAAACAAATGGAATTGTTGAGGATTGCGAAACTGTTGTCAAGGCATCGTCTAAGTATAGAAAGGGTCAGGACCATATTTCCGCATTTATTAGTGAGAAAATTGTTAAAACCGACAATTCAAAGGATAAAATTGGTAAAAGAGGTTTGCAAGATGGTTTCAAGCAATGGTATGAAATTACTCAAGGTTCCAGAAAAGGGCCAAAGGGTGAGGAATTGTTTGAGTATATGAATAAAAAATTCGGACAATGTAAAACTACTGGATGGCATTATGTTAAATTTGTTGAACCAGATGAAGAGGAGGACACATTGGCTGAGTTATAAATTTAAAATATTAGAAGGTTTGAAAATTTAATATTTTAATAATTTTTTTCGGCATATACATTTGTCGGCAATAGATTATATAATTTATAAGCTAAATTAATTATACTGCCTAAAATTCGTGTGGATAAAAATGGAAGCAATGCGAACCCCAAAAAGGTAGCGATTTTTTTCTTTAAATCAGTTTGTGGTTGATATAACATTGTGAATACTACAAACGCTATAAAACAAATGATATAAATTATAAGAAAAATGTAATAATAAAAACCTTTTAATCCATAAATTTTTTGGTCTTCATAATAGGTTTTTCTCTCGTTAGTAAGAATATCACTTGATTCTTGTTTTAAATTTTTAACAAGTTCAACGTTTTCTCTTTTATATTTCAAATAAAGGTCAACAACATTTTTAAAATTTAATAATAATCCGTGATATGTTTCTATTTGTGTTTTAATTTCTTGAGAGTCAGTTTTGAAAAATTCGATGAATTTATTAGATATTTCTTCTGCTTTTTCTTGTAATTGTTCATCAAGCAACTCATTATAAGCAGATTTACCCTGTGTAAATGTAATGTATTTTTCTTCTGACAATTGAACCTGGCTTGGCGCTGAAGCTAAATTAGACTGAGAATTTAAAAAATCTTGCTTAAGTTTATCTGTTTTTCGTTGTTTTTTACAATCTGAATTACATAATATAGCATCTGACGCTTGACTAATTAATGTATTAAATTTATTTACGTCTATTTGTTTATTCATTACTATATTATACAACTATAAGAATTTAAAAAGTAAATTATTATAGTAAAATTATTATAGTAAAATTATTGATTAATAAAACTATTGGATTGTGATTCTTGAATATTTCCTATATTTACATCATCTTTGTATTTACCATATTGTTTTTTAGTTAAAACATTATTAACCATTGATTCTGTAGTGAAACTTTCAGTTACGGTTGAAGTTCCAATACATTGGTTTATGCTGTCATCCCACGTTTGACCACTCGAACAACAATTCGCACCAACACAAGTACCATAATCTGTTGACGATGATACCCAAGGGTCACTAGTATCTGTGGTAGTTGAACTTGTGGTTGCTGCGTTGGGGTCAAAATAAAAATCATACTCTTGATAGTTCATGTTGTCGCGTGTTATAATGGAAGCATAACGTGTCCACATAAAGTACGCACCAATCAAAGATATTATTCCAACCAAAATATTATAAATTGCGTTAGGTAATATGCCCTTTGACTTTAATAATGTTAAAATGATTACGGGGACCAATGTAAAAATAATAATTTTCATTAATTGAGAATGTTCGGCATATTTATCGCCATAATAATCATTAATCTCAACAAGTCTTATTTTGTTATTTTTTTCTTCTTCTAAAAGTTGCAATCGTTTTTTAGATCTATTTAATTCACTCTCTACAATTCCTATAGCCGCACTTTGCTCTTTTAAAGTGATTGCTGAAGAATTTAGCGCATTTCCATAAAAATTATTTACACCACTCAATGTTGTATATAAATTTATACGCATATTAGTGATGCGGTTCATTTTTTCAATTATCTTTTCTTGTTGCTGTGGGGTTAAATTAGTATTTGTTTCTAAACTAGTAAATAAATCTTGCTCAATTTTCTGTAATGATTGAATGTCATTCAATATTTGCTCGTTGTTTTGTGAAATATTTGGTAAATTAGACATACTATATAAATTATAACAAGATAATTAAATATTAAAACAATAATTTATTCGTTTTGTGATATTAGTTTTTTGACATATTCATTGTGATTAATACTGTTCCTGCCGCTAATATACTCCAAAATAAATATTCATAATTTTTTTGAAGAACAGTAATATCACTGTCATTTAAAATATTTTCAACAGTTCCTGTATTAATGTTTTTAATATTGTTATTGGTTTTCTTGAAATCTTTTAAATACTCTCCTAATCCTTCCATATTTTTATTGGATTGATTATTCAATGAGTTCGTACCAGAACTAAATTTATCTGTGTAGCCGTTAATTTGACTTGTTAACAAATTTAATTTATCTTGAAGTGCCGACAATTGTGTTTTTTGTGACGTTGTAGCATTTGCCAAGCCATATGAATTGTCAAGTTCCCCACCTGCTGTATAATTTTGATATAATATAGAATCTATATTATTTACTTTAGATGAAACACCTGTTGGTGTTGTTATTGGTGTTTTACCTCTTATGTATAAATCAGATTGTGAATTTACTTGTTTCTCTCCATTAGGATACATACCGGAATTTTTAGGATAACATACATCATTAATAAATGAAAATCCAGCACAGTCTTCGTTGTTATTGCACGTAGTTTCACAAGATTGAACGGTAGCATTTCCATATGATGCATTAGCTATATCATTTCCACTACTCTGATAACCAGCTATTTTAGTATATTTTTGTGAATATTGTGTGTTACTCGCTGGATACGAATGCAACTTTGAATCCGAATCAATGTAAGCAAGATTGTTTATATTTTCAGGGTATCCAACTTTACCAATGTTATACAAAGCATTTGCTCCAACACCACCACCTGTGTTACCGTCAGCCATTTTTTGACAATTTTCACTCGTCCCAAACGTATACAACCCAAGTTTCCCGTTAGCGTTCATTATTAATGCTATGCTACCGTCTTTTGAACCGACAAAATCGCCTGCTGCCAAAGTTGAACCATTTGCTATCCAATTTTGACCATATTTTCCATTTACAGCCGAAAATTTCGAATTTGCGGATTTTTGTTTTCCTTTAGTATTTGAACACCATATTTTACCTTGTTTGTCCTTAGGACTTGTTCCTCTGTAAACACACATATTTCCATTATTTTTTAAAACCAAGAAATAATTGCTGGTTGTTTCAGAATTATTAAAAATAGCGTTTGAACAACCTCCTCCAGATGGCGCGTTATTTGCTGTAGTACAGTTAGTTGCTCTCCCCATAGACATGCCTTGTGTTATATCGTTCCCGACCCAACATTTCCCCGAGCCGTTCGGTTGAGTATTTTGCAAACCAAAATATGACCAGTTGCCTTGTGTAGCAGCATCCTGACAAGTTTCATATGTATTCCATCCAGATATTTTAGTAGGCAATCCTCTACCGTTTGTGCAATCTTGGTAACAGCCTAAATAATTACTTGGTGTTGCTGCTGAACTGTCTGTCGCAAATACAGAAACACCTGTTGAATCTAAAATAGACAATGAACCCGTATTTGTTACAGTTGCCGTATAACCAGTGTCATCACTTGTGTTTGCTTCATTTGAAGAACTCCATAAAAGAACTCGACTACTAGTAATTATTCCGTTTCCTAAACTTGTAGCAGTAGGTTGACTATTGCTTACACCACAATAACCTTGTGAATTTGTTGGATTTACACCTTGTAGTGAAAAATATTGATACCCGGAATTAATAGCAGCTTCTTTACAACTGTCGTAAGTGTATGTTCCGCTTGCGCCAGAGCTATTTAATTGTATATTTTGAATGGCAGTTGAACGGTCACCTGCCGTCCAAGTGCCGATAAAAGACAGTCTATGATTTCCGGTCGTCTGGACTGTAAAAGTTGTGCTATAATTCGCCCATGTTAATGAGGGAGTTGCCGTATAAAATGTGTTTTCACCATCTATTCCAATATCAATTGGATTTGCCAATCCTGAGCCATCACAACAATTCCTACCACACGCACTAAATGTTAATGTGTATGTGATCCCAGTTGTTAAATTTAACCATCCTGACCATAATTGTTGCTTTCCTTGAATAACAGCACATTGGTTCCCTGCTGGATATGGCATTGGTATCCCCCAAGCGGTAGAATTATTAATTAAAACACAGTTAAAATTCCATCCGGGAACAGTGCTTGTATCCCACGATAAATATTTATAACTATTATTTGCGATTTCAGATTCAGCAAAATTACCATTCTGCAATGTCGTTTCTTCTGGAGGGGAACCACCTATAAAATCCATTAAAGGACTACTTACATTGTCAGCATAACAACCTTCATATTTTACATTAGGATTATCTAATAAATTATTTACAAATACATTTACACCTTCGTTTCCACAACTTTGTCCGGATTCCATTGGTGTACCAACGATTAAAGAAGGTGTAGTTGAAATGCTTGATCCCACGCTATTAACATCACCGCTGCCATTTACAGTAACATAAGGCGTTTTTGGACAACCATTTTTCCCAGCGGTGTTATTGTATATGGAATTGTTATCGGCCTTTGGATATAATTTGAATACACCTTGTTTTGTTACATAACCACATTCTCCTCCAGAAAGACATACATTTTTATCTAAATATGGATTTTTTGGATTAACTCTATCTACATAATTAGTAATATTGCCGTTTATCGTAGTCATTAATGTTTGGTATTCGGTTAATGTATTTTGATATTCGCTCTTTAAGTTAGTTATTGTTTGTTGTTGTGAAGAAAAATCATTTTTATTAAGTAAATGGTTTGTTTGTTCAGTTAATCCATTTTTATTTAATTCCAAGCCTTCAAACCCTTCAACCAAATTGCTTTTTTTTATTTTTTTTTCTAAATTGTTTGAGATCGCATTTTGATATTTTTTAAATTTTACACCTTGCATTAATCCCGGGCTGTGTTCTTTCTTTTTAATATCTGTTTTGCATTCGCTTGCGTTGTCTATAACAGATTTGGGTTTTAATAAATCATTGAAATTAGAAAATAAATTTTCTATACTTGTCATATTAATATAATAAGATACAATAATTAAATTATATTAATGTTATTTGTTTAATAATTTCTATCAAAAATTATTTTTTATAAATATAAAAATTGCTAACAATGCTAATAACACCGGTAAAATTTTGTAAAATTTGTTGAGAGAAATTAACATCTTATTACCACCCCCACTTTGCGAACTATCAAGTGAAAATTTTAAAAATAAAAAAACTAATAAAATGGTTATAAACAATAAGGCAATATAACTGTAATAATTTGACGTTGTGTTTATATTACCATTATCGTATGCTCTGTTTAATGTTTCATATTCACGAATCATTTGTTCAATTTGATTTCTCTCGTTACTTAATGTTTTGTAATTATTATTCATTGTTTGTTCTTGTTCTTCGTTTTCTTGTTGAGATTTTTTAAATGAATTATAATTACTATTAGAGTTGTTAAGCATTTTTTTATTGATTTCTATTAATTTAGTATTCAAATTCTGTAATTGATAACTATAATATATAGCTTCTTTAACAATTGCTGTAGATTTTGGTGTTTTAATAATATTTCCGGACCCACTTATTAATGTGCAATTATTAGAGGTTGTATTAAATGTTGCCCCAGAACAAGAAGAATTTGTTGAACATTCGGATTGACAATTGTTGACATTTGTGTCAGATATTGTATTTAACTTATTTTCACCGGTATATGAAGCATTATTAACTGTTTCAAAATTTATATCATCACTGTTAATAACATTCAAATAATTTTGATATGTCTCTTGATATTTAGATATTAACATATTAAATTCATTGCTTAAACTTTGTAATTGATTAGACATATTATATATAAATAAACAGAAAACAATTATTTATATATTTTCCTTATAGTGTAATACAAATTTATTATATAATATTAATGCTAAAATTAAAAACGAACAACCAAAAATAATATAATACGCACTTGTTCCTAATTTTCCTCCAGATTGAATAACAGGCACTGACGATGATGAAACCGAAAACTTGTATAATAAAAATATAACCATTATTGCTATAATCATTAACAAAATAAAGGAATAGTAATTTTGCGATATAGTTATATTTCCTTCTGTTTGTTGCTCATCTAACACTTGATATTCTTTTAACAAACTTTCTATTTGATTTCTCTCTTTAATCAAATCTTTATACTGTTCAATTAAAACATTATTGGAAATATTTCTTTTACCAGTTTCTATATCAAACTGTTTTTCTGCGGGTTTTGTAAGTTTTTGGATTTGTTTATTGGTTTGAGTTAATTTTTCATTGGTATTTTTAATAATTGATAATAATTGAGTTTCTTTTGGAACAATAGCAGTGTCGTTCGAAGTTCCAGAAACAATAGTGCCGTCCCCGCTTCTTAACATACATTTAGATTTCCCATTTGTTAAATTGTATGTTGCTCCACCGCAACCAGTTGTGCTAGCACACGAAGCCTTGCATTCTTCCAATGATTGTGAATCTTGTTGAGATAAACTCGATGTCCCCCAAAAGGCAGCACCCTTAATCGTACTCATCTCTCTCTCTGTTCCTTCTTGTTTTAAATAATTCACATAGTTTGATACTGCTAATTCATATTCAGTTAAAAGATTTTTATATTTTATATTTAGTCTTTCTAAATTTAATATTACTGAATTTTTGTTATCATAATCTTTATTCATATATATCTATTATGAGAAAACTTATTTACTACGGTATTTATTAAACAATTTATATATAATTGAGGTTGAAGAGAGAAACACTGTTATGTAAAAAAATATATTAACTTTGTTGGGTAAATCGCTATTTGTTCTGACAACACACTGAAGATTTTTCTTACAGTATTTTTCAGTTATTCTTCTAATTGAATCATCTGTAGATTTTTTACAATAGTCACTTATTTTTTTATTGTTTGAAAACACGGGGATGTTATTCATAAAAGAAAACATATAAATTTATATTTTTGTTGTTTTTAAGTTTAAATAAATTAATTGGGTTTCTTTATTTTCGAAATAAAAACACCAATTACAACAATGCTTAAAAATAAAGCCCAATTTCGTAAATATTCTTCGCTATACATATATTTATAGTCTGTAATTAATTCAGTAGCAGCATTATTTTCATTTTCAGCAATTCCCAAACTCTTTTTCAATTTACGATTTCTCTCTTTTTCATTGTGTATCAACTTATCTAAAGAAAATAGTTTAACATTTATTTCGTTTGTAGACGATTGAACGTCGTTTGATAACATAAATAACTCTGAACCTAGTTTTGTCATATTGGCTTTAATATTCTCAAACAAATTTTGATACTCTGGATATTCAGGATTTTTATTAAAAAATACATAATACTTTTTAAAATCATCTAAAATCGCTGGCAATTGTTGATTTAATGTTTTTAATTTTTCCTTAAAAATAACAGGTGTTTTAAAATTATCAATCGAATCTTCATAATTTATATTTGACATTAATATATATAATTATTTAAAATAAATATTAATTCGGTGTTAAATATCTTCAAAAGAGAGAAGCAATTTTCTAATATATTGAAATGTTTCATTAAATCCTCCAATTATGTTTCCTTTATGAAAAATAATTGGGAATTGTTTAATTTCTCTCTTTGATAATGTTTCAATAAACAATAAAAAATTTGTTTTATCCTCAATAATATAATCGTCGCAATCTATAATATTAAACAATTGGTTACTGTCTCGCAATAATGTTTTGACTTTCAAACAATAATTACATCCACTTTTGCTATAAACAGTAAATTCAGAATCCGACGGTTTTTGAAATTCCATAATTATCACAAATATTATATTTTATACACAAACTCTATAATAATTTGTTTCAATTGCTGTCTTACTATCTCGTTTAATATTACATACCTGTCCTGGTCTTAAACCAATAACTCTTGCTACTGGGTCAAAACGAGATATGTCTGGAAATTGAATTTTATCTACAATATTATATTTTGTCATAACTTGTTTTACTTCTGATTCCATCAGGACCCTATGGAAAGGGACAAGATCGTGCTCAAGTATGTTGAATTGTAAACGCTTTATGCTTTCAACAACTATGAAAATTCCTTCGCTTTCCCAAATATGTTTTAGTTCATTAATTAGTGTTTCGTTAGGGTCGTCCTTAATTATTATAAATAATGTATCTGTTTTTTTTAGTGTTTCGGTTAATACAAATAAATCATCAATCATTTCTTGAAGATTTTTTGGTGCTGGTCTAGATGTTAAATAATATCTAATGTATATTTTTTTATTAGGGTTTTCTTGAGTAATATTTTCATCGCTTGTTTCTAATAACATATCGAGTTGATTATTTAGTTTCATTGAATTGACCTCATTGATACTAAAATTGGCATAATCATTTACATTATAACCCTGTTTTTTCATTAGTTCCAGAACAACCTTTCTGGAATTGTAGATATGTGAAATTAAAATGCTTGAGTTTTTATTCGCCATTCTTATAATATAATATAAATATTATCATTTATTTTTATTTCATTTTTATTTATAATTGTATTTTTTTTGTTTCGGTCATTGTATCTTCATTTTGTCGTTCAATTATTATTTTTTTTTCTCCATCATCTGTGTCTTCTTTATTTTCTTCTTTCTTTTCTTCTGGAACATCTAAAATGTTTGGGTTTATAACTATTTCTTTTCCATTCGGCGAACCAGGTGGTGTTTCTGATGGAGTTTCGGGGGCGAGAAATGCGTTTTGATCATTATTGTTAGGTTGTGTTTCTGTCGGTGAATTTGGATTATAGGCAGGTGAAGTTTGAATATATGGTGGCGAATTTGTCTCATTTTGTGACGAATTTGGATTATAAGCAGGTGAATTTGGATTATAAGCAGGTGAAGTTTGAATATATGGTGGCGAATTTGTCTCATTTTGTTGCGAATTTGCTGGATATTGATATACATTTTCTGGTGATTTTGAATGATTAGAATATGGATTTATATATTCATCATACTGACGTTCTTTGGGTGGAGAAACGGGTTGTATTTCAGGGTTATAATCAGTTGAAGACGTATTAATATTAACAGGATGTGGAATTTCGCGTTTGTCATCAAGAATTGGATAATTATTAAGTGGTAAATCAATCTTTCTTTTAACATTGTAATTAGCATCCCTAATAACTTTTACAATCGGCTCATTGCTATTCAATAATTTATTTATATTATTTGAATAAGACATGCTTAGAAGTTGGTCAACATTTTCTTCAGTAATAATGCGCATTTGAACATTCATTACTTGTAGCTCTTGCATTAATAATTTAAAAGCATAAGGGACCTTTAAAATGCTAAATGAACGCCCAAATCTACTAATAGTTGTAATGCTTTGTGTTCCATCATTATTAATGTTAAATTTAATAGGTCCATCAACTGCTGGACTCAAGAAGATATTTTGAGATTCATTATAAATAGAAATTGCGCCAGATTTATTACAAACCGCAATATAATAATCCTTATCCTTCTCTCCTCTAACTGTAAAGGATTCGTTTAAAAAATATGACATTCCGTGAGCCAATACACCGTCGCGTTCCATTTCTCCAATTCGAAGACCACCGTCATTCGCACGACCTTGAACCGGTTGTCTTGTTAAAACAGTATTGGGACCGCGCGCACGATAGTTGATTTTATCTTTAACCATGTGTTTCAAACGCATATAATAGGTTGGGCCAATATAAATATCAGCAGCTAATTGTTGTCCTGTCATTCCATTATATAAAACCTGGTTGCCAGATGAATTAAATCCAGACTTAACAAGCATAGGCGCATAAGTAGAAAAGTTAGAACCCTTTACTTGAAATGCGGTACAATCGCCAAATGCTCCATAACTGGTACACGCTTTACCTAACAATGACTCAACTATCTGTCCAATAGTCATACGAGACGGGATAGCGTGTGGGTTAATAATTAAATCGGGTCTAATACCATCTTCAGTAAAAGGCATATCGTCTTCAGGAATAATAAGACCCAATGTACCTTTTTGTCCCGACCTAGAAGCCATTTTGTCACCAATCGCAGGAATACGTTCTTCTCTCACTCTTACTTTTGCAACATTAAATCCTTCTTCTCCAAGAGTGATAAATGATTTATCTACGTATCCTAACTGACCTTTTTTGGGCTTAACCGAATCATCAGTCCAAGCATCTTTAGAAGAGAGACTGGAATTAATTTTTCCAATTAAAATAGTTTTATCATTCAGTTCCGTATTTTCCTTTACTAATCCGTAATCATCCAAAAAACTATAATCATAACCCTTTTTCTTGCCTGTTACCGCATTTTTTTCAATGCTTGCAAATTTTGAATTTGTCATACCATTTATTTTAGAACTTTCTTCGTGATCTTGATAAGATGAATAATAGGTTGTTCTAAATATTCCACGTTTTACAGCACCTTCGTTTATTAAAATAGCATCTTCAACATTGTAACCTGTATAAGACATAATAGCTACAATGGCATTAATCCCGTATGGTTGTTCTTCATTATTTACATATTCTAAGTATCTTGATTTAATTAATGGTGTTTGCCCATAATTTAATACAACTCCCATTTTATCAATACGCATTTGATAATTAGAATGATAAACAGAAACCGCTTGTTTGCTTTGACCACAAGAGAAAGAATTACGAGGCAACGGGTTGTTTTCTGGATAAATAACCATATTTCCCATAACTCCAAGAATTAATGATGGATCTATTTCCATATTAGTATACATATTGTTCTTTTTTAAGTCATCTGGTGTAGTAGCGATTAATAATGTTTCCTCTTCAGAAGTATCGACATAATCAACAATAGATTTAAAATGTTGAAATTTTTCTAATATTATTTTTTTATCACTTCCAATATCTTTATATAGTGTTTTTAAATCATAAATCGCATTATTTTTGGTTTTAAAGTTTTCATCCGTTTTTGGCATAATCCCGGATACAATCTGCTCCCAAGTGATTTTACCATTTTCTAATAAATCGTGAATTTCTCTCCTATCGTAACTTACTTTATTATTGTCAATATAATAAAGCGGTCTTGATAATCTGCCAGCGTCTGTATAAATGTTAATTTCATTTTTTTGATAATTAAATGAAACACTTGTGTAAACTGGTATAACACCATTACGTCTATATAACCTAAGCAAATTGACCAATTCAATTGGTGAATCAACTACACCAATCCAGCCACCATTTACAAAAATTTTAGTGCTATTGCCAAGTTGTTCTGGAGAACATTCTAATACGTTTCTCATTGGAGTATTTGTTCGCAACCATTTTACAATCGGAAACGCAGAACTGCCGCTTGTTATGTAAGTGCTAATAGACATATGTTTGTGAAGACCAATGTTAGCACCATCTGGTGTATCAATTGGGTCAATAAATCCCCACTGGGAAGAGTTTAAAAGACGAGGACCTACGACCTTAGCACTTGAATCTAATGGTAGATTAATTTTACGTAAATGAGAAATAAATGTATTCCAACTTAGACGATTTAAATCTTGAACCACACCAACACGTTTTGTATGAGAAGCGGAACCCCAATTTCCTTTAAATGCTTTTTTTAAACCTTTTTCCACGAGTCTATCCTTAAAAAATGTTTTAAAATTAGATTCAATTAATGAGATAAAATTATTTTTGTATTTGTTTTCTTCATTTTTGTCTCTAGTTTTAAGTTTTTTTTTAAGTTCTTCATTTTCCTTTCTGGTAAGGGTTGCGTCTTCTTTGTATTCACCCTTGTGATAGTAGTATTCTTCATCAATCTTACGTGTTATATCTTTTTTCTGTATCAAATAATATTCTCTAAATAAATCATATAAGAGAGAACCAGAAAGTTCTACTCTTTTAAATCTAAAATTATCACGATCAGTTGGTCTCTCTTCTTTTGTGTAAACCTTTAATAATCTATTTACCATATACCCTAAAAAATACGCTTTGTCCAAAAAATTTAACTCTCCTACGTGTGGTAAAAAAAAGTCAGATAGAATTTCAATTACACTCGATACGGTTCCTCGTTTGGTCAATTCAGATATGAATTCCAACGCATTTTGTTGATTAAAAAATTTGTATGCATCATGAACCGAAGGAATAAATAAATCAATATAAGGATTTTTATTATTTTCGTGTTCATCATCTATATCTTTCAACAAACACGTTTTAATTATATCTTTGTCAGATACAACGCCCAAAGCACGCATTAAAATAAATAGTGGAACTGGTTTTTTTACATTTGGAACGGACACGACAATTTGATTATTTGACAAGGTAGGTGAAGGTGCGACAATTTTAACTGATGTAGTTCTAATTGGTTTTGAAGTATCTTCAGAAACCGACCTGATTTCAGCTGAAAAACTATAAATGTCATCTTTTTTATTTTTTTTTATATAAAGCAAATTATTCGCAAACTTTTCCTGAGAAATTATAACCTTTTCCATTCCATCAACAATAAAATAACCACCATAATCATTGCGACATTCACCCATATTAAATCTCACTTCCTTATTAAGTGTATTCAAAATACACAAATCCGACTGTATCATAACCGGAAAACGTCCTAGATAAACCTTTGGCAACAACATAGTGTGTTCTGTTCTCTCTTCACCTTCATAATAAATAAAGTCTACTTCAACATCATAATGAATGGTAATCCCATAAGTCATATTTCGCAGACGTGCATCATTTGGAAACATAAAATGTGCGTTATTGTCATCATAGATTATTGGTTTGCCATAATAAATTTTTTTTCCGTCCTTCCCACCTAAATAAAGTTGGCATTCATTTCTTTTTTGAGAACCATCTTTTTCGTCTTCTCTCTCAATAAATCTTATAGGATTATTTTCTCTGAAAATTTGCCCAATGCCTTCATTAATAAAAGAATTATATGACTCTAAATGATGACAAACTAAATTTGTTGGATTGTCCTTAAAATATTTGTCGATTAATTTCCAAGAGACATCTTCTTTGTTCATTTATATTATAATAACCTTATTTTTTTAAAATGAAATTATTGTATATTATTTAACGGAATGTAATTACTATTATTCAACAATTATATTCTTAATATTTATTTTTTTTTGTTTTATTCAATCTTTTACTCCCCCTTTTTGTTAGTTTAAATTTTGTTTTGCTTTTTGTTTCACAAGTAAATTCAGTCCAAGGCTCACTTGGTCTATCTTTCAAATATGGAGAAAATTTATTATATTGTCTATGTTTTTTACAAAAATCATCTTTAACAAATGGAATGCCACACGAGTTTCCAAAACGCCCAATAAAACCCATTTTTTTAGCTAATTCGGAATCACATACAATACCATCGACGGCTCCATGTGGAGAGAATGGTTTTGGCCTACTTGGGTCAGACATATATTCACGAGCATCTAAATCATAATGCGAACAAACTGTTCTTGAACACGGATTATCGTCTTTTAATAAATATACATCATGATGGTCTGATATAATTTGTTTGGCTATTTCAATATCTATTTTGCCTTTATTTTCATCCATAAGGTCTCCTAAACGTACCATTCGCGCGCCTTGATGTCTTCTAATGTCATAAAAACCCGAATTTTCGACTTCCAAATTTCTAATACGTTCATCATAAGGAGCATTAAAACCTATAAAGAAACCATTTTTGGTTCTCTCTATATTATGATATTTTAATCCCAACTCAATTCTTAAAATTTCATTTGAATTTGTGTCACCGAATAACCAAGAGTTCGCATAATCTCCCGAATTTTCCTTTAAAAGTATTTTACAATAATCATCCAATGTGTCACCATACTGCATCGCTTGACGAATTCTATAACCAATTGGATAACGTTTTTCATAAGGTAAAAACCCACCAATCGTGGTTTCTGTTCCAATTATCCCTTTTGATGTTACAAAAAAATCTGAACCGCTCCAAATCCAACACGGAGATGTCTGCATAATAAAACGATGACCTTTTTCAGGATTTAAATCTAAAATAATGTTGCTAAATTGCCCATCAATGAAATCAGCAAAAGAATTATGTGCACACACAATATTACCATTTTTGGTCCAATCACCTACTGCCATAAAAGCACTACATCTATCTTTTGCGCCACCTTCCTTCCCAACACGGGAATCAGATTTCATTGAATGCCAATAAGGGATCGAACAATAAAAATTCCAAGCAATTATTTCATCTATTGTAGTTTTACAACCATTTTTTTTACACCCTTCAACAATTCCCTCCATTTCTTCATATAATTCTTGAAAATTCACTTTTGTCATTTCCTTAAAATCTCTTGATATCTCATCTATAAAATATTCCCATTCCATTCCGTATGATTCTACCATCAAGAATTTTAATGTTTTTTGAATTTCTTTAAATTCATCTGCACATAAATAACCATAAGCATAACCTCTTTCTGAAGGGTTTCCTTTAACTGATATATACTTCCATCCATTTTTATTATAAGAAGAACCGTTTTTTATTTGTTTTGACATTATATATACATTAAAATTATATTTTATTATACATTATTTTATTACTAAAAATAAAATAATATAAAAATAAATAATTACATATTCAACATAAGAATTCCAATCATTACAAATAAAAGAATCCAAGGAAGAAGAACAAGCAACCATGAAAGATTTGTATGACCGTCTTTACATATTAAATTTAGAACATATGTCCAGAATAAAACATATAAAAGTTTCACTATAAATACTACAGTTGTATTTGGTACTCGGCAAGAAAACGAACCCACATTATAACTATTATGGTTTCCTACATTTTGTAATAAAACCATAAACAAAGCCATTATAGATATAATAAAATAAACCATCGCAGGAGTACATAATTCTTTTAATGTTTTTTGAAAATTAGGCATTATGAATTATAATTAGAAAAAAATTAAATATACGCAGCTTTCAAAGTATTTAGATTAGAACCATTATGTAGTTGATCTTTCCAAGGCATAGGGTTTACCGGACTGGAATATCCTGATAACGTATTGTAAGCACTGCCCACACCAAAATTAAATTGTCTTCCTAAATTAAGAAGATCTTGACCTAAAAAGTTGGATAAAGTTCCTCCACGTTGTTTTTTGGTGCGTTTTTTGTTGCCGCCTTTCATTTGTCTTGTAGGGTCATTATCGTAAGTGTTTAGTTCTAAATAATTACCGTCTCCTTTGACACCAGGCCAACCGCCAATGTTAGGTGTCCAAGGATCACCTACAATTCCATTAGGATAAGACGCACCATTGCCTCCTTTCATTTTAACGCTTTTTTTTGATTTACAATGACTACATTTACAATGCAAACGATGTCTCACGCCTTTAATCATAAAACCTTTTTTCTTTCCACCACCATTCATTGAACCACATCCACATCCACCTCCTTGAGGTTGTGAATTTAAAAAATTAAACCCACCACTAGGCGGACCTGCATTAGGATACGCACTTTTGTCACAAGACCCTCCTTTTCCGGTGTAAGCTAAATAAGGATTTGGAACTGTGTGAATATTATTGGCAGGATATGCTAAATTTACATCAGCTGCCGAAATAGAACTACCGCCTAAATGTTTATTTTTACGTGTTTTTTTAGAACATCCTTTCATTTTATAAAGTTTCTGTTTCTGGTGTTTGCTTTTGGCCATGATTATAATATATATCAAGAAATTATTCAATATCAACGTGTGTTAAGAAATGTCTTCTACAACACATTTTATTCATATTTAAATCATCTAATACTTCACCCTCGGGCGTCTTGTCCACAAATTCTTTTGTTAAATAAAGAACCTTGTCAACATCAATTGATTCACCATTTCCTCTTTTTGCTAATTTCTTCTTACGTACTTGTTCAACGTAATATCTATATTTATTGGCAATAACCATACCACAAGTAAAACATTTAACAGGAATTATCATATCTTATAAGTTGTTATATTATTCTTATATTATTTTCATTCTTAAATCAATTTTATTTTTAATTCAATAAACTAAAAATAAATTCACCCTTATTTAACAAAGATAATTTAATTAATTGGGACATTTATTACCATAACAGTTACCCTTAAAATAATAATAATCTAATTCTTTTGATTTTCCTTTTGAATTTGTATTGAATGTTGGTCCGTCTATATTTCCAGCAGTGCATTTTTTATCACTTGTCCAAACACAACACGATGTATCGTTACAGTTACCATTTGTTAGTCTCCCACATAATTTTTCAAGAGAACCACTCGTCCCTTTATTCGCATCGCAAAAGGCTTGGTTTTTACTCATTGGGATTGATTTAGATAACATCTCCAATCCTTCAAATCCTGTTTTTTGTTCGTTTAAATTTAACATTATAAAATTTATGAATGATAATAAAGATATAATTAAAAAAACAAAAATTAAAACCTTCAGAATATATCTCAATTTCATATTTATATATTACAAGTAAATATTTTATACATATAATTTATAATGGGAAAAACAAGCAAAAAAAATATTCTTAAGTATTCTGAGAAAACTTCAAAAAAGGCGTTGTCGTCAGTAAACAAAGGATTGAAAAAGGTGGGTAAAACATCTAAATATGTAGCAAAAGCGGCTGTTCCTATTGTAGAAAAGGGTGTATCAGAAGTTTATGGAACAATGGCCACTGGTTTTGATTTAGGAGTAAAAGGTATTAAAAAGGTTTCTAAGAGTATGTCAAATAAAAAACATAAACGAAAAGTTAAAGGCAAAACACGTCGTCGTAGAAAACATTAAATGATAGAACAAATGTTATTTTATTATATTTTATTACTTTAATATAATAAAATGGGAGGAAATATGTCGTCACCAACTGCGAGTGATGCACCAAAACCTAAGGCACCAACTGCTACTGAGGCACCAACTGCTACTGATGCACCAAAACCTAAGGCACCAATTGCTGCTGCTGTGCAAACTACTAATAAACCACAAAATAGTAGTAAACAATTAACTGATAATGCTGCACCAATGCCTAACAAGTTTAAGAACATGTTTAACAAGAAAGATTTAAAAGAAACATTTACAACAGATTATGGAACAAGTGTAAATATGATATCATTTATAGGTTCAGTTTATTCCAGATTAGCTTATATGAATGAACATCAATTTTTAGGACATTACACAAAAATTTTTGGACCAATTATACCTTACGAACTTATGATAAATATCAATGACACAATTAAAACGGGAACGCAAAATATATTAAATGATGAAAAAATGTTTTCTCTAAAAAAAGGAGGAAATAAATTTGGTTTAGACACATATGAAACAACAAATGGGACCAGTTTGCGATTTTTACCTTGGGCACAGAAAATAAATCAGGTAAACGGCGAACAACGCATTGACGCTAAAACACCAAACTGTGATATTGAAACAACGACCACGCCAAATGATAATTTAGTATTTGCAACCATTGCTACATCTAATTATGGAACTACTTATGTAGTAGGAGATAAAAAAATGCCAAATATAGTTAATGTTATATTTAGAGGCACTAGTGATGCTAAATCTGCCGGCTCATACTCAAAAGCATCATCCTTAACCGCAATGTGGACTGGAAATATTATAGGTGGTCTTGAAAAAGAAGAAGACAAGGAAAAATTCCTGTACGGAATTTATAAAATATTAATTGAAACAACACATTCTTTAGTAGAAGCAATTAATTACGTATCTAATAAAATAAACCCAACAGCGGAGAAAGGTTCTGTAAATGTTATTACGTCCGGACACTCGTTGGGTGGTGGGTTAGCAACTATATTCGCATACGTGTATGTAGCTCACATAAGTAACCAAAAAAACTTTACAAATTTATATCCATCATTAAACGTAAATATCGGTTGTTTTACTTATGGTTCTCCAAGAGTGCTTAGCAAAGACCTTGCAACACACTTTTGTGAGTTAACTACAAATAACAAAAATAACTTTTTAAATTACCAACACAATGAGTCTTACAAAAATTTTATTAGTTCGATTAATAGTGTAATCCTAGGCAGAATTACTTATTTAAGAATAGTTATGCATAACGACCCCGTCACTGCTGTCCCAAAAGTTGGTTATTCACATCCATGTTCTGATTTAGGGATTGATATGCGAAAGGCTACAAATGTGGATTGTCTTGTACAAGTAGGTAATAGTTTTTCAAACCGTTGTCGCGGCACACGTTTAGCAATGACATACGACTTTGATTTACCGTTAAATTGTGTAAATACAAAAGAAGATAGAAAAAATGGTCCAAAGGGACCGTTGCTCGCAAAAATGCCTATGGGTTATCACACTGAATATCTAGGAATTTCATATATAGGAGGCATTTCATTAGGAAATGTGTTTGGTAAAAATATTAAACGTGTTCGTGAATCAACTAATAAGACAAAAAAAGGAGATACTGTTTGTCGCATATTAATATACCCATCTGAAAATGATAGCAGTAAAGCATCAGTTGGATTTTATGATTTGTCAATATATAGGTCTAAAAGTAACGTCGCAAGTTTAAATACTCGTGACATTGATATTGAAAAGATTGAATCCAACGAAAAATCACTTGATGACGGGATAACAAAAGAACAAGATATTAATAAAAACCAAAACACCTCCTCTACTATATTTAAAAACATGACAGGCATTTCTAAAATAATGGTTGAAGTCCCGGAAGACATTATGATAACAAATGATGCATTTAAAGAAATTGTTAACAAATCGAAAAATTACGACATTATTAATGACCTTACTCCCCCGCTGGAACCACTACTGGAAGAAGATTACATTTTTATAACAGGCAATTCAAAAGCAATCTCATTTGAGGGAACAAAGGGTGGCAAAAAAAGTCGTCGTAAACGAAAAACTAAAAAACTACGAAAAACTAAAAAACTACGAAAAAAACACACACAATATAGCCGTCGCAGAAAATAAATAATTGAAAATAGGAAAGCATTATTTTATTTTGTTCGAACGAATATTACATATTACTATTTAGAAACCAATTGTTATAATCAAAGAAACTACAATAAAATACTTCTCATATAATAAAAATATTTAGCTAATTATGTTTTTAATAAAAAATTTTACTTTATTGTTATATAAGGATGTATAATAATAGTAATTTCATAAGTAATTCTTTTAATAATTCTGTGATTGATTTAATGAGCTGCACGTCTGACTCTTATGCAATTGGACCTGTGGGTTCTAATAGTGCGTCAGGTGGTTTTATTTACGGAAGTTTTATGTGTGTAGGCGATTTATTAGTTCAATTTAGTTCTAATCAATCAAATAGCATTCTTTTAACAGCGGATGGCAGTTGTAATTACCCGATTGAAATGAGTGGAAATAATTTACCTAATACTTTTTTATTTACGGGCAACAACGCGACCAGCAGTGGTTCGGTTATATCAGCATATAATATAACATCGTCAGGCTTTAACTATTCTAATGTTCCCAATGGTGGCACATACCTTAATTTTTTATGCATCTCTCCGCGCCCTACATATTTTAAACCTAAGGTTCCATTTATCACAACAGGCAGTCCTTATATTTATTGGAGTAGTTCATCCACACTAACGCTCACTTATACTAGTACTGTTACACCAGGAACTATTACTTTTACTGATACATCATCAA